>Ga0224750_1060_pt1 | contig 9489 bp, 7 predicted proteins | sample LIM_F_Vancomycin_2_FD_182072 | JGI IMG/M metagenome (GOLD analysis project Ga0224750, IMG submission 182072) | Enriched cells from gastrointestinal tract of the lab mouse from Pacific Northwest National Laboratory (PNNL), Richland, Washington... | ecosystem: Host-associated > Mammals > Digestive... | reverse complement strand
ACAGCGGGGCAAGAAAATACAGCGCAGCGATGATCATGACGACCAGCATCGAGGCTCCGGTGAGGCCGAACTGTGGTTTGCCTCCCTTGCCGCGGTTGCGCTTGACCGGTGGCACGACACCTGTGGTGCCGTGGTCCGTCGACTCCATGAGGTTCTGCTCACTCATCGAAGGCACCTCCGCGGCGTGACTGTAACTTAAGGAATACGAACGAGGCCACCAGGGTGATGACGGCAAGAATGACGCTGCGAGCAGCAGCACCGAAGTAGTCACCCGTGGTTACTAAGTTGTAGACCGCCATAATCGGGCTGAAATCGGGGTCGATGCGGGGCGCGGAGTTTCGCAGGATCGCGGGCTCGTTGTACAACTGGATGGTGCCAATAATGGAAAACACTGCGGTCATGATGACTGCGGGGCGCACCATCGGTACCTTGATCTGCCAGGCGGTGCGCCAAGAGCTGGCACCGTCGACATGGGCAGCCTCGAGGATTTCGTTGGGCGGGGCCTTCAGGGCGGAGTAGATGACCACCATGTTGTAGCCCGCAAAGCCCCATGTGATCATGTTCCCTACCGAGATAGGTACTACCGACGGGGCTAACAGGTTGAGGTTCAGACCCATCTTCTGGAACAACGAGGTGAACGGTGACAGCTGCGGCTGGAGCAGGAAGGTCCACATCAAGGCGCTGATCGCACCGGGCACCGCGTAGGGCAGGAAATAGGCCAGCTGGAATCCCTGCCGGGCTTTCACCCTACGGGCGTCCAGCAATAATGCCAGACACACTGAAAACAGCAGCATGAGCGGTACCTGGACCACGCCGATGAGCAATACTCGCCCGATTGACAGCAGAAAGTGGGAATCCTGAAAGGCTGCTGTGTACTGGGAGATTCCGGCGAACTGCGGCGCGGTGTGCCCGCTGGGGGCGTACAGGAGTTTCTTCTGTCCTGGCTTCAAGAAACTCTGCATGATCGTATAGGCGATCGGCAACACGAAGATGAAGACGAACAGCAGCAAAGCCGGGAACAGGAACAACCACGGCGCCAGCTTGGGTTGGGTGGAGGAGTGGCGGCGATGGCCGGATGTGGTGACGACTTTCATACGGTGGCTCCATCGATATCTTTGAGCAGGCGAAGCAAATTGGCGGTCAGAGACCGGTAAAAATCAGGCTCCAAGGGGTAACGGTGATCCAGATCGGCGGTGGATCCGGGGGCCAAGTGTTCGATGAGGTCGACGATGGTAGGGCGGCCGACCGCATCTTCGACACGCCGCAACAGTCGGACGTCCTCGTGGAGCTGTGCGAGAACCTTCAATCGCAGCGAAGGCACGAGGGAACCATCGACACGAGGGTAGATGACCGAGCTATCACCGGAGGGAAAAGCCAAGTCAGCCGAGGTGTCGGCGTTGGGATCGACGAGGTAGCGCGAGAACTGATCGAACCAGAAGTTGAGGGCCCAGTGCAGCAGACCGGGGGTGTGGTGCCACCACAGCAGCAGTCCCAGGGCACGTAGCCGGGTGAGCGGCATGCCGAGATGGCGATTCGGTTCCCAGAAAGTCGAGGCGCAGGAAGTGTAGACCCACATGCCGTCAAGTCCAGCGGCCTCGCACTCGAGGAGGTGTCCGTAGATGGTCACCGGAACGTCGACGACGGTGGCGAACCTCGGATCGTCCACGGCGTCGATGACGGTGGCCCCGGGGACGGTGCGACGTACCATGTCGACGGCCTTACGGTAAGAGGTGTACTGATTGGCCCGGGGCTCATCCGAGACATGCCAGTACAGTGCATCAGACCAGCCATGGCGTCGTGACCACTGGTCTAGGGCCGGCAACAGGACGGCCAGGAAATCGCGGTACCCCTCAGTAGACAGATGGGAACCGAAAAGGTGGTTGCCGTTGGCATCGTAGACGTCAGCCGGACGGTCGACTTCGCCCTGACAGAACAGGTGGGAGAACTCGAGGTGGGTGATGCCGTGACGTCGAGCGATGCGACTCCAACGATCCAGACGGTCAAAGTCGAGGCTCCAGCGGTCGCCCTGACGGTGCACGACGACTAGCTGAGTGGCCAGCGGCGGACTGGTGGGATCGACGTCGATGGGAGGGGTCAGTACAGGGGTGAACAGGGTGTCGACGCCCGCGCTGGCAGCCAGCTCGACGGCTTTGTCAATGAGGTCCCAGTGGCGCTCATCGAAGGCCTCCACGTCGGACCACGCCTGAAGCGCATCAACATGGATCCACTCGGAGTGGTGGAAGCTCGCCACGGCCCCGGTCACCGAGACCACTTCGAGGCGTTGCGTGGCGTCGGCGATGAGCCCGTCGTCGTCGACAAAACGAATGTCTAGGGTGTGACTTCCGGGGTCGAGTGGGGTCGTGAGTTCCACCACCAATGACTGCCACTGGTCAGGCAGGAACCGGGCCCCAAAGCGTCCTAGCGGGTCAAGCCGGTCGGGTACTAGGCCGGGGACGTCGATTTCGTAGACGCCACCGGATTCCGGGTAGCGCACCAGCGGGGCAGCAACCTCCATGACGCGCCAGCAGTTGGCGGCGATCTCATGATCGTCGACCAGCACCATGACGGAGGCGGTGACGCGATCGTACACATGCTCGGAGCCTTCCGTGCCACACCGGTAGGCGACTTGGCGCGCACCGCCTGATCGGAGGCGAACCATTGCTCCGATAGCGATTGGGGCACGGAGTCTGGACGTATGCGAGTGGAGAGGTCGGTTACCACCGCTGTACAGCTCTCACGCACGGCCTTCCTCCATCTTCATCGATGCGAGTTCCGTCGGGGCGACGGTGTCCACGATGTTTAGAAAGAGTAATTCGTAACTCAATCTGAGGCAAGTAAGCTGAGCCTGAAAATGGACGAATCTTCGTGGAAAGCTGGTTCCTGATGGGTCAAGGACGCTCCGACGGCGCTGAACAGCTTGGCGGCAGGTCGCTGACCGACTTGCGCGATCACAACCAGGCGGCAGTACTGGATTGTCTGGTAACGGCAACTCAACCCGTGACAATCCGACGTCTCCAGGAGCTCACCGGTCTGACCCGCCCCACCGTCAGTGCCGCCATGAACTCGCTCCTAGAACAGGGTGATGCCCTCGAGCAGGAATCGATGCACGCCGGGGGCAGGGGAGGGCGTCGCTCCCGGATGTTTACGCTGAACGCCACGAAGAGAGTTCAGGCCGGGGCGGCCATCCGATTGCAGGACGTCGAGCTAGGCCTGGCTGACTGGCACGGTGAGATGTTGATCAGCACGTCGCGACCTCTACGTGGCGGCTCCCCCGGTGCTTTGCTCGATGAAGCCCTCGACGACCTGCTACAAGAGCTGGGCCTGGATTCCGTTGACACGATGGTCATTGGTGCTCTTGGTAGCGTCGGACCCGACGGTCGGTTGCGTCACAACGAGTCCCTGCCAGAAATTTCTGACCCTGACCACTTCACTGCTCTTCATGACGGGCGTGTGGGTAATGTCATGATCGAGAACGACGCAGTACTCGCTGCTCTGGCCGAGCAGCATGTGCGTGGCCTGGCAGACACAGAATCGATGGTCTCGCTGCTCATCGATGCCTCGGTGGGAGCGGGAATCATCCTCGACGGACGCGCTATTCGCGGTTCTGCCGGGTATGCCGGTGAAATGAGTTATCTGCCAGGGGCAGGGTGGGCCACTGCGCACTTGGATCTGGTCGACGCTGCTGCCAGGCACGACGTCTCGGCCGAGGCATTGTTCGAACTTGCTGGATCACCGCACGCCCCCGTCTGGGCTGAGCAGGCCGTCGACGCTTTTGCCGACGCCATCGTCCCGGGGGTTGCTGCACTGTTGGCTGCCCTCGATCCTGGACTATTGGTTATTGGCGGCCATGCTCGCCCCGCCCATGTTCGCATCGCTCGCCGGTTGCGGGCCAGTCTTCGCGATGATCTACCTCATCTGCCATGCATTGAGGCGTCCCGAGCGGGTGCTCATGCTGTGGTCCAAGGAGCTGTGGAGCTTGCGTTGGCACAGCCGGAGGCCTCGACTCGACAAGTCTGAGCGCGGGTCTGACGGAGTTCCGAAAGAGATCTTGACAACTCTGGCGTGACGGCGTTGACTGTCACATGCCATTGGAGCCGACGACATGGTCGGCACGTCATGAGGGTCAGCAAGGCTGCTGGTTCTCACCTGATGGTCCCAGCGCCGCACCGTAGGAGAGCCGATGAGGTTTCGTACCGCTGTCACCCTGGCACTGTTTGGAGCACTCATTGGCGGTGCTCCAGGCGCAGTCGCAGCCCCCACCGCTTCTGCCACGACCACCACGACCTATGTCGATTGTTCGGCTCCCACGCCCGGCAGGGGGACCGAAACGAGCCCGTTGAACTCCCTAACCCAGCTCAAAAGTGCTTTTGGCCCAGGCAGGAAAGTGCTGTTGCGTCGTGGTAGTACGTGCGTTGGCACTGTCGTCATCAATGCCTCCGGACGCGCCGGTGCCGACACTCTGCTAGGTGCCTACGGTGCGGGGAAGGCTCCGGTGATCGACGCCAAGGCCTCGGTGCGCAATCGGCGTTCAGCTATCGAGGTCGACAACAAGTCACATTTCGTCATCCAGGACCTCACCGTTCGCAACGGCTATTTCAATGACATCTCCGTCGAGGCGCATAACGGCGAACACATCACCGGTGTGACGATTCAGAGGGTCACCGCGCAGCAAAACGTCTGGACCGGGGGTGCCAACTCGGTCACGAAGAACATGTGGGTCATGGGCGTCGGCGGGATCTCCGTCATGCCGTGTTCGGCGAAGGCGCAGATTTCTCAGGTCACCATCAACCAGGTGGAGACCAGCCACACTCATTACGCTGGGGTGCAGCTCGGCTATCACCAGCTGTACCCGTGGTCGGATTTTGAAGCAGGGGTCGCCCGCGATGGCTATTCGGTGCCGACCTGCTTCGCTGCTGACGCCAAACCTTACCCGCACGTGACTCCGCGAGACGGCATTAAGAACGCCGTGATCGCCAACTCGTCACTGCATGACAACGACGCCATGGGAATCGGTGTCTTTGGGGCGACCGACGTCGTGGTACGCAAGAACGATCTGTACCGCAACGGCTCGGGACGCAACCCGAATCCGACCCCCGGAAGCAACACCATGAACGGCGCAGGCGCTTGGTGGGACACCACCCGGAACGTCACCGCTGAGTGGAACAACGCCTGGGGAAACCGTGAGGGGTGGACCGGCAACGATGGCACCGGCCTGGACGCCGACCGCAACACCGTCAACTCGGTGATCCAGAACAACTACCTGCACGACAACGCCAACTATGGTGTATCGGTCATCTCGGCGCAGAACAAGGCCAGCGCCACGATCCGCAACAACGTCATCGCCGGCAACGGACGCGCCTTCGGCAGTGCCCCCGAAGTGATGGTGTCGTCCTACGACGACGGCTCCGGCATTCCCGGACAGGTGAGCGGCCTGTGGATCTACGGCAACACCATCTTCCGCGCTAGCAATAAGGGAGATGGCGCGGGCATCCCATTGCAGGCCCCGTTCACGACCGATGCGAAGGTGGGCATCGTGAACAACATCATCCGTGTCAACGGTGCACCGTACAGCTTTGACGCCAACGGGAATCAAGCAGTCGGACGTCCTGGCAACGTCGTTACCCACAATCTCACTCATCCGAATTCCAACTGGCCCGGTGACATCAACGGTTTGCCGGGGTTGGCCGACGAGACCGCCCGGGCCCATGGCTGGCCTACCGGAGGCCTGTACCGACTGGGCCCCACGTCCCCCGCCATTGGCAGGGCGCTTCCGCTGTCAAATGACGTCCTGCCCGGCAATACTGCACCGATGGAAGGACTCGTCGACTTCTGGGGAATGGCGGTGCCGACCGACGGGTCCCCGTTCGCGATCGGGGCTGACATCCACCGGACGATCGTTCCGCCCACCACGGCACCCTCGTCCCTCCCGTCGATTCATGCCGGAACGGTCCCGGGGAATCCAGCCGTCGCAATCACCGCTCCGTCCGGTAAGAAAAATGTTGTCGGGTTGAGAACACTGCCCAAGACTGGTGTCTGAGCATATGAGGTGAGATGGTTCGCCCCGTACGACATCACGGCTAGGTGATTGTAGGTGCGTTCAGGTTCTGCCCGTAATGCACCGAGGTCGGTTGACGATCGATAAGCTAGGGGCTATGAGAGATCCTGCAGACATCGAGTGCTGGCTGACCGACATGGACGGCGTGCTCGTCCACGAGAACCATGAGGTGCCTGGCGCCAGCGATCTCATTAATCGTTGGGTTGACACCTCGAAGCGATTCCTGGTGCTGACCAACAACTCCATCTTCACCCCGCGTGACCTGGCTGCCCGGATGCAGGCTTCTGGTTTGACGGTGCCGGAGGACAATATTTGGACTTCCGCCTTGGCTACCGCCCATTTCCTAGCCGACCAGCAGCCCGGCGCGCGCCTATACGTTATTGGCGAGGCTGGCCTGACGACGGCCCTGCACGAGGCCGGGTTTATCCTCACCGACATCGACCCTGACTACGTCGTCCTCGGAGAGACTCGTACCTACTCCTTTGAGGCCATTACCCGGGCCGTTCGATTCATCGTCGACGGTGCCAGGTTTATCTGCACTAACCCCGACGCGACTGGCCCCAGCAAAGAGGGCCCGCTGCCTGCCACCGGTGCCGTCGCCGCGATGATCGAGGCTGCCTCGAAGCACAAGCCATACATCGTCGGAAAACCGAACCCGATGATGTTCCGCTCGGCTTTGAATCGCATTGAGGCCCACTCTGAGACCCCCGCCATGATCGGTGACCGAATGGATACCGACATGGTTGCTGGTATGGAAGCTGGGTTGCTGACTGTCCTGGTGCTCTCGGGTATCACCAAGCGTGAAGAAGTCGAACAGTACCCCTACCGTCCTAACATCATTCTTGATTCGGTAGCCGACCTCAACGAGCTCATCTGAAACATCGACGAAATGCTGCGACGGCGGTGAACGTGACGTTCGCCGCCGTCGTGTCGTATCCGGACGTTCCTGGGGCTTTTACACCTGCCAGGGGATGACGACATCCTCGGGTGCCTGCGGGTGGCCATGTCCTTCGAGAACCCGCCCCCACGTCTCAACCCCGGCAGGAGCTAGATCGCGTGGCAGCCGGGCCGCGATGTCACGCAAGTGGTCCTAGAGGTGTTGCATCTCGTCCATGTCCTCGCGGGAGGCTTCTTCTTTGAGCCAGGCCTGTTCGAGTTGCCAACCGCGCACTCGAGTGCGTACCGCATCCTTGATGAGTTCGTGCTCGTCGGGGCCCGGCGTGATGTGCTTCTCTGCCGAGCACATCCAGCCGTAATCGCGGTTGATACGCAGCAATCCAGGGTCGACCGTCATCGAGTCGTGTACTGAAATCTCGGGACCGATGACGACGGCGCCAGCGTTGAGGGCATAGGCTACCTCGTCTCGCTCAATCCTACGAGCTTCGTCGAAGCGCGCTCAGGAAGCCGCCTCGACGGTCTCTTGGATGGCCTTGATGGTGCTGGCCAGGTGCTCTTGCTCCCAGTCATCCAGCGGCACCTCGAGGATGCGTTCGACACCCGTGGCGCCGATAACGCACGGCACGCCCATAGACACGTCGCCGTCGTGACCGTATTGGCCGTGCAAGGTGGTACAAACCGGGTAGACGGCGTGTTCATTGAGGAGGATAGAGCGCGCAATGGTGATGGCCGATTGGCCGATGCCAGCGCTCGTCCAGCCTTTCAAATTGAATACGGCAGTACCGGCATCGTTAATGCGCGTGGTCAGCTCGTCGCGGTCCATCGGGTCTGCATCGAAGAGCTTGGCCAGCCCGTCGAATCCGACGCCGCCGACATTGACTCCAGTGAACATCGGGAACCCGGACGGGCCATGCTCGCCGATCATGTAGCCACGCACATAGTCTGGATCGACGCCGAGATGGTCGGCGACCACGCGACACATGCGGGCCGAATCAAGGATCGTTCCGGTGCCGAGCACCAACCCCTGCGGGTGATCGAACTCGGTGCTAGCGATATGGACCAAGGCATCAAGAGGGTTGGAGCAAATGATGATGGCTGCGTCGTGGTTGCGGCCGGTGATCTGCGTCATGGTGGAGCGGATGATCTTGCCGTTAGTGGCGGCCAATTCACGCCGTGCAGCGCCGGTTGCCGGGCCGTTGGACGCGTCGATAGACGGGCCGGCAGTCATGATGATGACGTCGGCATTAGACAGGTCGTCGTAGTCACCGGCGTACACGGCGACATTGGTGACGTTGGGCAGTGCGGTGGCGTGATGCTGATCGAGGGCCTGACCGGCGGCCAACTTCTCATTGACGTCGATGACGCAAATCTCACCGAAGAGTCCACTCATCATGGCGTCGGACAGCACTGCATCCCCGACTCGGCCGACCCCGATAATCCCGAGCTTATGTGGCTTGATGGGCATAGAAACCTCCTGCAGTCGTCACGAAGTACCTTCGCAGTACATGCTTACATCTCCATCATTCACCAGGCAGGTTTCAACTTCGTGACGCCCCTCCGCCATAGTGGTCGTGCCGTGCGGTGCGCATGGCCGTCCCTTGGTCGTTGGCTATGCCGACATTGCGTTCCGGACAGATGATTGACCGTCCTGTTTGGGGAGTACAGATGGGGCTGGGACAATGCTCGGGTGACGACGATTCCCGACATTCCCGCGGTCACCTCGCGGCACCGGCCGCCGGAGGATCTTAGCCGTTTTGCATGGTTGTCAATCGCGGCAGCCATCGCAACGATCCTGCTGAAGACCCTCGCTTGGCACATTACTGGATCGGTCGGTCTGCTCTCGGACGCTGCCGAGTCCTTGGTGAACCTTGTGGCGGCAATTATCGCCCTGGTCGCGTTGAAGGTATCGATCCGTCCACCGGACATGAATCACCAATTCGGTCACTCGAAGGCCGAGTACTTCTCAGCAGGTGCCGAGGGGATGATGATCTTCATCGCCGCCGCGGTCATCATATACAGCGCTGTTGAGCGGTTCCTCTATCCGCGCCCCATCGCGGACGCCGGTGTCGGCCTTCTCGTGTCGGTACTGGCCTCGGTCATCAACGGGGCAGTGGCGTGGGTTCTGCTTAGGAATGGTCGCAAGCGTCGATCGATGACACTTATCGCCGATGGCAAGCATCTCCTTACCGATGTGTGGACCTCCCTCGGCGTCCTGGTAGGAGTCGGACTGGTCTGGTTGACGGGGTGGCAGCGGCTCGACCCGATCGTCGCCTTCGCGGTAGGGATCAACATCCTTGTCACCGGGGCCAAACTCGTGAGACAGTCTGGTACTGCCCTGCTCGATGTCTCCTTGCCCGAAGAGGATAACGCGGCTATCCGGGACTTCCTTGCCGCCCATTCCAATGACCACCTGACGTTCCATGCGGTGCGCACCCGAGAGGCCGGGTACCGACAATTCCTCGAGTTCCACATGCTCGTTCCGGGTTCCTGGACGGTCAAGCAGGGCCATGACGTTATGGAGGACCTTATCGATGAGA
>Ga0224750_1058_pt1 | contig 9554 bp, 10 predicted proteins | sample LIM_F_Vancomycin_2_FD_182072 | JGI IMG/M metagenome (GOLD analysis project Ga0224750, IMG submission 182072) | Enriched cells from gastrointestinal tract of the lab mouse from Pacific Northwest National Laboratory (PNNL), Richland, Washington... | ecosystem: Host-associated > Mammals > Digestive... | reverse complement strand
TTCCCCTTTTACTTTCACATGGATTAGGAATGACGTGTGGCCGTCCGCCATCTGCAAATAGCAATGGTTCTGTATTCCGCTTTTGGCTATCAGGAAAACAAGAAAAAGCAGCGAAATATTTCACATACTTTAAAGACGTGTACTGTTTCCGATTTTTGCGGATTTATCCGCTTCAAAATGCTCTTTAAATTCGATCAACCGAATCTCGCAGCCCTGCCCGATCACAATGCGGTTACCTCTGACTATATCCGCCTTGGTATTTTCTAGATAAATTGTATCTCCCTCGATTACTTCCGCTTTCAGCTTGGATGCAAACAGGTTTCTCGTCAGTTTGTCAACAACCTTCATGCCCGTTTTACGCTGAATCGTGATACTCTCGCCCCCAATTTCCCTGGCTGAGCAATGGGCATGAAGACTGATATCAATTGTACCCGCATTCAGCAGCCCGCCGATAGTAAATCCCCCGGTGCCCTTAAATACTTCTGCTTCCAAATCCTGCTCCACCTGGACATGGCCGGACAAGTCTACTTGTTCTGCTGAAACCCCTTCTTTAATAATCAGGCTTCCGCTGACCGAAGTATGTTTGCCGACTAAACTTCCGCCAATATGGACATGACCGTTTACTACCAGTTTATCCGTATGAACGTTTTTCTCAAAATCAGCACTTCCGCTTACCTTTATTTCTTTGCTTTCCAGACTTCCCCTGACCCTCGAGTTCCCGTTGCAGACAAATTTGATGCAAGCCGCATCTCCCTGAACTACCCCGGAGCCATCTATGCGAATATGATGAAAGTTACCGCCAGCCGATGAACCGGACCCGGATATTCTTAAATTATGTTCAGAAGTTTGCCCCATGTTATCCCTGCTTTCTATTTCATTAATTCCCCTTTCAGGGTTTCCACACATTCATGTAAAGAAAGTTTTACTCTTACTTTCGCTCCTTGTTCTACTATTACTTGGTCAGCCTCCAGAGTTAGAAGAAAAACGGAAATCCCCATTTTGCGGATCAAAAGCAATTCCCCTTTTTGGATGCCTTCCGGGGACTGTGATAAAAACAGATCAAGTAACGTCTCCCCTTCAGCTAAGGTGATTTCTCCTGTTTGCAGCAACCGGTTCAGGATGTACATATGAAATACTTGAAAGAAAGAGTACTCCCCTGGCGTCCCGGTACGGGTTGCGTAACGTTCCAGCACCTCTAATGAAACAATGTTACGGTTTAATAATTGCTCTTTATTCAAATTTAAATCTGAGGGCCGGGGAGAAAACATGTCCGCCAACTCATCAAGAGACAAATTATCTTTCATTTCTTTGATTTTCTCAATGCGCGGCAATATTTTATCCTTCGGGAAAAAAGTTTCCTGTCCGGTAAAAGTGGATTTCCGGATAAACCAGTCTTCCGGAATCAAAGCTTTCCGTTTCCATCTGTACAATTGGCCATAGGAGATATCTGCCAGGTCCAGCAGTTCTTTTTTTGAAATGAGGTCTGAGTCCATGGATTTCTCCTCCTTCAAAAATAATCTAACATAACATTGTTACGTTGTAAATAAATGCTTAGCCAAGCCGTCGGAAAATAACGCCAAAACGTTCCTTAAATAAAAAAACTCCTTCTTACATTCAGAAAGAGTTTGCTAATTAGAAAATCCTAAATCTTATAAATGCCTTTTACCATCCGAATAGCCGTTACTTGTTCAGTCGGTTTCACCTTCGGGTATAAGAGGACAATCCGAAGTTGTCCAATATCAAAGGATTGCCGGAGATCCTGTATCTATGCATCAAGAAAAAGCCGTTCACACATGGTTTCATCCCCTTTTGGAACCATAGTGTTTTACGGCCCGGAAAAAAATATACAAGAACTGCCCTTCATGCAAGGGCTTGAAACTCACATCCAGCGCAGACCAATCTTAAGTATACAGCATGACAGTTCTTTTTCTTCAGGTCTAATCACGATATGAAGCCCATCCGGTGTATAGCTGGAATCAGCTCTTGAGCTAATTCCTGTTGTCTGAATCAACCTGTTCACTTCACTGCTTTTTCCCGTTTGGGCTGCTTCCATCAATTTTTTAGAAAATGCCGGAGACTCGGAAATTTTATTCATAACCTGATTCGCGTCCCTGAGCAGAATTTTAATTGTTTTGGCAGATTGCATGATCATCTCCGTATTTATTGGCGGATATTGGGGCGATTGCCGCTGATTTATATGTAAATACCGACACCTGCAAACATTTTGCAGAGCTGAATAAGGGAGCGGATAATGATAAATAAACGGGTATATCAAACGAGTCATGTAACTCAACTTGCGGACCTCCTATCGGGCGGATACCATTTGATATACCATATGCTGCCTCTGGGCAGCTTGTGATTGAGCAGCGCAGCATTTAGGTGGATAAAAAAAGACCCCCCTTTCCCGCTGCATGGCGGTTGGAGGTCTAAACGACCTAATTTCTGGAATTAGGCCACCTTTTCGAGAAAGGCCTGTTACCAACTCTATTTCTCTTTCCTGCTTACTATTTCACATTCTTCCAAAGGTACAATTTTGGTTTTCTTCGTGAATTTATAGCCGAGCCAGACAATCAGGAATAATGGAATGCCGATATAGGCTGCAAGTAAAGCTGTCCAGTCCACAGTACCATTTTCAAAAGCAGTGTAGCTTTGCCCAATAATCACGATCATACAAAGGATAAAGGCAAAAACAGGTCCGAACGGAAACAATTTGGCCCGGTAAGGCAGTTCCCCGACGTTGTGCCCTTGAGCAACATAGGCTTTTCTAAAACGGTAATGACTTATGGCGATTCCCAGCCAGGCAATAAATCCAGACATGCCCGAAGCATTCAGCAGCCATAGATAAACCTGCCCATCTCCGAACCCGGAGGAAAGAAAAGCGAGCATGCCGACCATAGCGGTCAACAGCAGGGCATAAACCGGAACCCCTTTCTTGTTAAGCTTTCCAAGAAATTTAGGGGCTTTGCCTTCTTTGGCCAGTACCCATAAAATCCGTGTAGAAGCATACATTCCGGAGTTACCGGCAGATAAAACTGAAGTCAGGATGACCGAGTTCATTACTGCAGCAGCGAAGGCAAATCCGGCTTTTTCAAAAACCAGCGTAAACGGACTCATTGAAATAGCATCCACGTCAGCATTGACCAAATTTGGACTCGTATAAGGAATCAGTATCCCGATGATGAAAATGGCCAGGATATAGAATAACAGAATCCGCCAAAAGATTTGTTTGATTGCACGGGGAATGTTTTTCTCAGGATTTTCACTTTCACCTGCGGCAACTCCGATCAGTTCTGTACCCTGGAAAGAAAAACCGGCAGCCATAAACACGCCAAGCATAGCGAAAAATCCGCCATGAAATGGAGCATCTCCAATCGTCAGGTTTGAAAATCCTACATACTCACCACCTAAAATGCCAAATATCATCAGAATTCCGACGATGATAAAAATAATGACTGTAACCACTTTAATAATGGCAAACCAATACTCTGACTCGCCATAAACACGGACAGACAAACGGTTAAGTCCGTACATCAAAGCAAGAAATAAAGCACTCCACAGAAAGGAAGAGCTATCCGGGAACCAGTACTTCATAATCAGGGTCGCTGCTGATAATTCCGCAGCGATTGTGATTGCCCAGTTGTACCAATAATTCCAGCCCAGGGCAAACCCAAGGGACGGATCGACAAATTTGGTTGCATAGGTGCTGAAAGATCCCGGGACAGGCATATAAGCCGCAAGTTCCCCTAAGCTTGTCATTAAAAAATAAACCATAATACCGATTGCGGCATAAGCCAACAAGGCTCCGCCGGGGCCAGCCTGGCTGATAGCGCCTCCGCTGGCCAAAAACAGTCCCGTACCGATAGAACCACCGAGCGAGATCATCGTTAAATGCCGGGCTGTTAACCCGCGAATTAATTCATTAGACATAATGGATATACTCCTTACTTTGATCGAGAATCATATTTACATCTGCATAAAAAAATACCGCCTGCAAGATATCCCGGCGGTAATTTTAACACCCCCGCATCATACCTTCCATGAAGATAGCTCCCCACGTTTGCCGGGTGACAAACGTGACAGTTCTGTTCCTATTCGGATACAGCCCCAGTCCCTTCGGCCAGAGTAACCGGAAGAAACTTCGGCGATTTTCCCTTTCTGTTATAGTCATTGACCTACCCTGCGTCTCCTATAACCTACTTATGAAAAAATCGCGACCTCTACCTCATCCGCTGATTATGATGAGGATTGAATTTCTATTCGTTTATGATAAATCAGTATATATAAAAAACTGCTAATGTTCAATGAAAGATTTTAGGAGATGACTCCGATAATAATTTGTTTCCAGAATGTAACCAAAGATAACTCTTCTTAGGGCATACTTATCTTAAGGTCTACAGCTAAACCAATACTTCTCACATCTCACTGATAACTAGCCTTTGTAAGCCGTTTTAAGCTAATCTCTGGTTGAATTTGGATAACTGACGAATCCAAAGCAATAATGAAACCTCCTTTTCGATGTGAAAGTACAACAAATTTCCTTCCTTGTGTTAGCTGGACCGCACTTGGATAAGACATGAAGGTGGCCTGGACCTTTATGTCTTTTTTGTATTGTTAACTCTTGTTAAATTGGTTATAATGACATATATACATAATGCCATCATGTCGATGAAGAGCATCCAACTCGGAGACGTTTATGACAAGGACGGACAGAGGCTTCGTCCCCTAAATAAACCGGTACCATCCGTTAACGTGGAACCAAGCGGATTAGCCTTCGGGCTAATCAATTTGGGTGGCACCGCGAGCAAAAGCGCCCTCGTCCCAAAAAGATGAGGGCGCTTTTTGTCTAGAAAAAGGAAGGAGCTGCCCATGTTAGACATTCGATTTATTCGTGAGAAGGCACAGTTGCTGCAAGAAATAGCGGATAATAAAAACATTTCCCTAAGTATTAACGACCTGCTGAAACTGGATCAGGAAAGAAGACGGTTGCTGGTCCATGTGGAAAGTATCCGCAAACAGCGGAACGAATTAGCCAAACAGATTCCCATGCTGCTGGTACAGAAAAAAATGAAGAGGCGGAGCAGTGCAAAGCAAAATCCAAACAGCTTCAAACCGGATTAGCAGATTCCGAACAGGAACTTAGACGGGTCCAATCCGCATTTGACGAAATGATGCTGTTCGTTCCGAACATCGTCTCCCCGGATACTCCTGTCGGGAAATCGGACGCGGATAATGTCCCTGTCCGATATTGGGGGAAACCTGTCAAATTCCCTTTTGAGATTCAGGATCACGTCGTTCTTGGAGAAAATCTGGATTTGTTTGATTTGCCAAGAGGGGTCAAGATGGCAGGCAGCCGCAATTATGTATTAAAAGGAGATGGGGTTTTACTCCACCGTTCCGTACAGCAGCTTGCCATTGATTTATTGCTTCGCAAAAACTTTACCCTGATGGATGTACCTGTCCTGGTACGGGAAGAATCCCTTCAAAATACGGGTTATTTCCCACTCGGCCGGGAACAGACTTTCTCCATCCGCAATGAGGATAAGTTTCTTGCGGGCACTTCGGAGGTATCACTGGTTTCCTGCTTCAGCGGTGATATTGTGGATGTAACCGAACCGATCCGCTTGGCTGCCGCAACTTACTGTTTCCGTAAAGAAGTCGGGGCAGCAGGTAAAGACGTACGCGGACTTTACCGTGTTCATCAGTTTGCCAAAGTCGAACAAGTAGTTTTCTGCCGAAATGATCGTGACGAATCCGAATCGGTTCTACAGGAAATTACGGCAAATGCCGAGGAATTACTGCAGATGCTGGAACTCCCCTACCGTGTAGTCGCTGTCTGTACAGGAGATATGTCGCAAAAAACATATAAACAGTATGATATTGAGACTTGGATGCCTAGTCGCGGAGATTACGGTGAGACTCACTCGTCTTCAAATCTTCATGATTTCCAATCACGCCGTTCCAATATCCGCTACCGGGATGAAAGAGGTAATTTAGAGTATTGCCATACATTGAACAATACCGCGGTAGCTTCGCCGAGAATATTAATCCCTCTTCTCGAAAATCACCAGAAAGAAGATGGATCGGTCTATCTTCCGCCTGCTCTCCGCCCATACATGGGCGGCCGAAAAGAACTGAGAGCACCGAAATTTGACTAGATCAAAAGCATCAGCCGACCCATAAACAGATTGGGGAAATGACGGGTTATGCTGATAAAATAGAAAACGGGCGAAGGGAAGATTATCGATCCCTTCGCCCGATTTTAAACTAAAAGCAGTATATACCATTTTTAGAATAAAAAAATGTTGCGAAAACTCGGTACCCGCTCCCGTGCCCTTAGTTTCCTAACTCATAAATTGCATCCCAAAATAAATCGGCAAAGCGCTTAATTTTTGGAACAACTTTAGGTACAATGAGCATTAGAGGCTTGAATTTAGTCAAGAAAAGGAGCCGGACATGAAAAACATTCAATCCATCGCGGCAGCATTAGGTATACGTGAAGATGAACTTGATTTATACGGCAAGTATAAAGCCAAGCTTTCCGCAGATTTATGGGAACGAACAAAAAAACGCCAGGACGGAAAGCTTATCCTGGTTACGGCTATGAATCCTACACCTGCTGGAGAAGGCAAGACACTGACTACTATTGGTCTCTCCCAGGCGATCAACAAATTAGGTCATTCTGCGATTGCAGCACTTCGTGAGCCTTCTCTTGGTCCTTGTATGGGAATAAAGGGCGGAGCTACGGGAAGCGGACGTTCTCAAGTGGTTCCGATGGAGGACATTAACCTTCATTTCACCGGGGATATGCACGCAATAACAGCCGCCCATAATCTGCTCTCCTCTATGATTGATAATCACATTCATCACGGCAATGAACTCGGAATTAATCCTAAGAAAATCGTCTGGAAAAGAGCCGTGGACATGAATGACCGTTCCTTGCGGCAGATTGTTGTCGGTTTAGGTGACACAGGCGGAATGACCCGGGAAGACGGCTTTATGATCACAGTAGCTTCCGAAATTATGGCCATCCTCTGCTTGTGCGAGTCAATCACGGATCTTAAGAAGAAAATTGGCGAAATGATTGTAGCCTATACTTTTGATGGAAAACCTGTTACTGTAAGCCAGCTGAAAGCAGAAAGAGCCATGACCGTTCTTCTAAAAGATGCCATTTACCCTAATCTCGTGCAAACTATTGAGGAAACACCGGCTATCATACACGGAGGCCCCTTCGGCAACATCGCCCATGGGTGCAGCAGCATTATCGGTACCCGCCTTGCCTTGAAACTGGCTGACTACGTGTGTACTGAAGCGGGATTCGGTGCCGATCTTGGTGCCGAAAAATTTTTCAACATCAAGTGCCGGAAATCCGGGCTGACTCCTCAAGCTGCGGTAATTGTCGCTACAATTAAAGCGCTCAAATATAATGCTGGCGTGCCGAAGCAGGAACTTCATTTGGAAAACCAGGAAGCCGTCAGGCACGGATTCAAAAATTTAAAGCGTCATATTGAAAATATCCGCCAATTCGGTATTCCACTGGTTGTCGCTTTAAACCATTTTTATACAGATACAGAAGAAGAAGTAGAAGCTTTCTTTCAGCTGTGCAGGGAATTTAGTGTAGAGGCTGCTGTTTCCAAAGTGTGGGAATTGGGTGGTGAAGGAGGAGCGGAGCCGGCTCGCAAGATCATTGAATTGACCGAAGGTCAGTCCGGGAAGCTTTCATTCACTTATGAAGACGGGGATTCGATCCCATCCAAGATCGAACAAATTGTCCGGAAGATCTATAGGGGGAAAACCGTTACCTATAGCCAATCGGCGGAAAAATCCATCCGGCAAATCGAGGAGCTTGGCCTCAGCCATCTTCCGGTCTGTATAGCCAAAACCCAATATTCATTTTCAGATAATCCAAAGCTGCTTGGCGCACCGGTAGACTTTGAGATGCATGTCCGGGAAATTAAATTGTCCGCAGGTGCGGGTTTTATAGTGGTCATGATGGGACAAATTATGACTATGCCCGCCCTGCCTAAACGCCCTTCAGCCGAACAACTGGATATTGACGGGATGGGAACTATCCATGGATTGTTTTAACAAACACGAAAACTAAGGACAGTTTTCGAAAAATCACCTGTTCTTAGCTTTCAAAAAAGCCTGAAGCGGTAGAACCGTTCAGGGTTTCATCTTGACTATCAGAAGGAGCTGTAACTATGAGCCAAATTGATATGCCGGCTTTGCTGCTGCTATTACTTGCGGCACTGGGCCTTTTCAGCAACAACACGACCGTTTCCATCGCCATGATTGTACTGCTGCTGCTGCGAATCACAAATCTGCATCAAACGTTTCCCTGGATAGAAAAATACGGTTTGACTGTAGGGATCGTCATTTTGACCATCGGTGTTATGTCCCCCATAGCAAGCGGAAAAATCACGATGGAAACGGTTCTCCATTCCTTTATTCATTGGAAATCCCTCCTGGCTGTTGCGGTAGGCATGCTTGTAGCTTTTCTCGGAGGAAGAGGTGTAACCCTGATGTCCAACCAGCCTACTATTGTAGCCGGGCTGCTGATCGGAACCATTCTCGGAGTTGCCTTGTTCGGAGGAGTACCGGTCGGACCTTTAATTGCAGCCGGGATCCTGTCATTAATTATCGGACAATCATAACATTGCATTAATTTGTTTTAATTTGCATTACCTTGTTTCGAATCCTTTTTCACTGGGGTAGTGACTGTTTTTTCTATTTCGTCCTGTGAGGGGTCTGTACCGAAAACAGAGTCCAACACCGGATGAGTCACCCCGAACCAGTGCTTGTCATTCTTGTAGTGATGCAGCAGATGAAACTTCTTCATCCATTTGCCCCATGGTGTAATAGGCTGAATGGGACGGTGTGAAACAAAATGACTCCATTCATAATATAAATGATATGCCGCAAAGCCGGCCATAACGGAACTTCCCAGATGAAAAGACCAGAACGCTAAAGAAAAAACAACCCAGAGCAAAAAATGATAAGGTACATTATATTGGTTGGGTGTCAGCAGGAAAGTCATATTCAGCGGATCATTATGATGGGCATCATGGCCAACATGGGCTTTAGGCATTATTTTGGCGAAAAACCCGTGAAGCACAAAGCGGTGAACAAAATATTCAAGGAAGAAGAAAAAGACCACTCCTCCTATAACAGCTGTCCAGGACCACGGTTCATATGGCGTGAATAAAGCCGAACAACTGTAGATTATAAACATCAAATTAATAAACATGACTCTTTTGTCTGTCCAGAATTCTTTTAAGTAAGCTTTCAATTCTCCGCCCCCCCCTTTCTCTATTAGTATATAGGGAAGCTTTCATTTGTACTATCCCAAATTTCTATTCTCCTTCAGATGTTTTCAAACTTACTGTCCGACCTCCCGTTTGCTTCCATAAAATCCTGGGATAGTGCTTGTTTAAAACTGGTATTGCACTCTTGCTTTCCTGCAATTTAATTTTGCCATAGTTTCAGAGGCAGGGAAGAATTTTCTTGGGTTCTATTAGATGCCGAACTGCCGGTGTTCTGAAAATTATATATGA
>Ga0224750_1003_pt1 | contig 10043 bp, 8 predicted proteins | sample LIM_F_Vancomycin_2_FD_182072 | JGI IMG/M metagenome (GOLD analysis project Ga0224750, IMG submission 182072) | Enriched cells from gastrointestinal tract of the lab mouse from Pacific Northwest National Laboratory (PNNL), Richland, Washington... | ecosystem: Host-associated > Mammals > Digestive... | reverse complement strand
GATGCCGCCCTGCACTTTCGCCGCGTCAAAGGCATGGAGGGGCGTTCCCAGTTCATGCAGGACGAAGTTGGTAATATCCACGATGTTGTTGATGGGGCGCAGGCCGACGGCTACCAGGCGTTCCTTCAGCCATTCCGGGCTTTCCTGCACTTTCACGCCGCTGATTTTTACGGCGGTGTAGTACGGGTTCAGCTCCGGCTGGTCCAGCCGCACGAAGTCTCCGGCGGGTTCCAGCGCCACTCCGGCGTCGTCAATGGAAACGGGCCTGTACCCCCGGCCGGAGATAGCGGCCAGTTCATACGCCATGCCGTTGTGGGAAAGCAAATCCGGCCGGTTGGGCGTTACTTCCACTTCCACCAGGGTATCCGCCTTGACAACCTGGGAAATCGGCGTACCGGGTTCCAGTTCCTGAGGGAGAATCCAGAGACCGTGCTCCTTGTCGGGAAGCCCCAGCTCGGAGGCGGATGCCGCCCTGCACTTTCGCCGCGTCAAAGGCATGGAGGGGCGTTCCCAGTTCATGCAGGACGAAGTTGGTAATATCCACGATGTTGTTGATGGGGCGCAGGCCGACGGCTACCAGGCGTTCCTTCAGCCATTCCGGGCTTTCCTGCACTTTCACGCCGCTGATTTTTACGGCGGTGTAGTACGGGTTCAGCTCCGGCTGGTCCAGCCGCACGAAGTCTCCGGCGGGTTCCAGCGCCACTCCGGCGTCGTCAATGGAAACGGGCCTGTACCCCCGGCCGGAGATAGCGGCCAGTTCATACGCCATGCCGTTGTGGGAAAGCAAATCCGGCCGGTTGGGCGTTACTTCCACTTCCACCAGGGTATCCGCCTTGACAACCTGGGAAATCGGCGTACCGGGTTCCAGTTCCTGAGGGAGAATCCAGAGACCGTGCTCCTTGTCGGGAAGCCCCAGCTCGGAGGCGGAACAGAGCATGCCGCGGGACTCCACGCCGCGCAGCTTGCCCACCTTGATTTCAACGTTGCCGGGCAGCACCGCTCCCGGCAGGGCGCAGGGGACCTTGTCCCCCACCTTGTAGTTCTGCGCGCCGCACACAATCTGGTGCAGCGTGCCGTCGCCCACGTCCACCTGGCAGACTTTCAGCCGGTCCGCCTGGGGATGCTGTTCCGCGGCAGCCACGCGGGCCACCACCACGTATGGGGAATCCACGCCCTGCTGGCGGATGTCTTCCACCTCAATGCCGGCAAAAGTCAGCATGTCAGACATTTCATCCACGCTCAGGCCGGACAGGTCAATGTACTGGGAAAGCCAGTTAAGGGAAATCTTCATAACGGGAAAACAGGTAAAAATTATTGGAATTGGGCAAGGAAGCGCACATCATTCTCAATCAGGGCGCGAATGTCCCTGATGCCCCAGCGGATCATCGCCAGGCGGTCCAGGCCGATGCCGAAGGCAAAGCCGGTCAGCCCCGTGTAGCGGGCCTGCGCTCCTGGGTCCAGGCCCAGTTCGCGGTCCACGGCTTCAAAAACATTGGGATCCACCATGCCGCAGCCGGCAATCTCCACCCAGCGGGGGGCCTGGCCGTCCACCTTCAGCTTGACGTCAATTTCAAAGCTGGGTTCCGTGAACGGGAAGAAATGGGGGCGGAAGCGCACCTCCGTTCCGGAACCGAAAAGGGCGCGCAGAAAATATTCCAGCGTTCCTTTCAGGTCGCCCACGGAAACGTCCGTATCCACATACAGGCCTTCAAGCTGATTGAAGGCGGAAAGGTGCGTGGCGTCAATTTCGTCGCGGCGGTAGGCGGAACCGGGAGCGATGACACGCACGGGCGGCAGCTGCTTTTCCATGGAGCGGATCTGCACGGAAGACGTGTGCGTACGCAGAAGCTTGCCGGAATCAAAGTAAAATGTATCCTTCTCATTGCGGGCCGGGTGATCTTCCGGCGTGTTCAGCGCGTCAAAGCAGTGGAACTCGTCCTCAATCTCCGGGCCGTCCGCCAGGGCAAAGCCCATGTGGCGCAGAATGCGGACGGCTTCATCCCTCACGATGGTGAGGGGGTGCAGCCCGCCAGGCGGCAGGGAGCGGGCCGGAAGCGTCAGGTCCACACCGGCCACGGCGGCCTTGTCCGCCTGGGCCTGCACTTCCTCCAGCTTGGCGTCCAAAGCTTCCGTAATGGCCTTGCGGGCCTCGTTAAGCAACTGGCCGACGGCGGGCTTTTCCTCTCTGGGAACGTCCTTCATGCCCGTCTGGGCCAGGGTCAGTTCCCCTTTTTTGCCGAGGATGGCCACGCGTGCGTCTTCCACGCCGCGCCTGTCAGACGCCTGGGCGATGCGTGCCAGGGCGTCCCGTTGGATGCGTACAATCTCTTCCTTCATAAAATTTGACGGGCAAGAGCTTACCCGTCCCCCCCGCCAGCGTCAAGCCCTTCGGGCCGCGGGGAGGTCACTCAAAAGAAAATGGCGGACCCCGGAAAGGGGGGAAAAGAACAATGAACCTCTCTTCCTAGTCACTAATCCTTAACCATTAAATCTCCCCAGCAAATTACACGTATCCCGGCCGGGCGGACATGCGGCCGGAAACCATGCCGAGCACGCAGAAAAAGGTATAAACCAGGCAGAACGGCAAAAAGGAGCCGCCCTGATGCAGGAAGGAGGTAAACAGCAGGCTCAACAGGGCGCCCATGGTAAAGCCGATTCCCTGGGACATGCCGGAAAGCCTGATTGATTCGGAAGGGGTCCGGGCCCGTTCCACCATCAGCGCCATTCCACGGCTGAATACGGTTCCCGTCGCCAGGCCGAACAGAATAGCCATCCAGAGAGCCCAGTCCAGCGGGAGATACAGGATGCCCCAGCAGGAAAGGGCCGCCAATGCCATGGCCATCACGATGAGGAGCCCCCGGCCGCCCGTAGCCTTTTCCAGCACGTGCGCGGAAAGCGTGGCGGGCAGCTGGGCGAACATGGCCACGGAAAGGATGAACCCGGCATCCTCATAGCTCATGCCCCGCTGCCTCAGAAAGATGGGAATCCAAGTATAAAAGAAATAGGCCGCCCCAACGCGGCTCAAGTAAAAAACGGTAACCTGCCATGCTTTGCCGCTGCGCAGCAGGTTGTGACCGGAAGCCGCCGGATCACTTTGAAACACGCCGGCCGGGTGCCTGAGAAAATAAGCGCCCCATACCAGCATTCCCAGCAGAATGGGGATAATCCAGATCCCCAGGCCGAAACGCCAGCCTCCCAGCATGTTGGAAATGGGAACGGACAATCCTGAAGCCGCAGCGCTGCCCACGCCGATCATGGCGCTGTAAACCCCCATCATGGCGGAAGCATGGTCAGGAAACTGGTGCTTAATCAGTCCGGGAATGGCCGCCCCGGCAATTCCCATGCCCAGCCCCATCAAAACCATGCCGCCGTATAACCCCGCTACGCCGTCCCAGCTGCGCCAGAAAATTCCGGCCACCGCCAGAAGCTGGAACCAGAAAATGATTTTCCACGGCGTCATCCAGCGCGCCACGCGTGGAGAAATGGGAGCCGCCACCCCCAGCACAAAGACGGGCAACAGGGCGAACAGCCCTGAATTTTCCAGGGAAAGCCCCATATCCCTTTCAATCGTTCCCAGCAGCGGATCGGGAGAATCAAACCCGGTACGCAAATTGAAGCACACGATTAAAAAGGCGACAAACAGCAGCATCTTTCCCCTGATGCCTCCGGAAGTCCCTGCCTTATCCATCCCATGTTATACATCCTTGCCCCCGCCCCTGTTCAAAAGTAACAGCCTTCCGGCTGTCAGCGGTCCGAAAACACGGCATGGCGGAAAGACCATCAGGAGAAACAATCTCCCTGCGACTTTCCATCCCCCCTGCCATGAAAAAGCGCCGCCGTCCCGGAGAACGGCGGCGCCCGAACACGCTAACCTCTTAAGCTTTCATTTGGCAGGGCGTTTGCCGTACACCAGCGTCCGCCTGCCGTCCCAGGAAACGGCTTCAATCCGCGTAGAACCTTCCGGATAGGGAACCGTGGTGGAGGAATTATCCCTGGAATCCGTCCCCACCATGGTGATGCGGACCATTTCCCTGTCTTTGTATGTTTCAAAGACGACGGCGTTTTTCCACACGTCATGGGAAACAACGCGCCTGTTGCCCTGCTCCGTAACGCCCTGGTTGTAAACGCCGCGGACAGGCAGGCGGTTCTTATATGCTTCCGCGCTGTTGACGGAAATATAGTAAATGACGGGGCTTTCCGGCTTTTTGTACTTCCTGGCGTAGGCAATCAGGTTCTTGCAGTCGGCCTCCGTGATGGTCATGCGGGCGCAGGTGTAGTCGTCCAATTCCTGGTCAATGGGTTTGAGCATGCCCGTTTTCCGGAAAAAATCCGTCAGGTCCTGTCTGGCGGCGTCGCAGGCGTTCTTCATGAACGCAAGCTGGAGCTCGCCGTCCTTCTTGCCCCTGGTATCCATCTTGATGGCCTTATAAAAGATATCCGGATAAAAGTCGGGATTACCCTTCCCGGCTACCTTGAAATACAGCTCAAGCTGCCACAGGGGGGCCAGCTTGACAAAATGGTCGTGCACCATCGGACGGTTATCCCCACCGGAACGCTTGTCCGGCCCGCTCTGGACAAGCCAGTTTTCCCCCTTCAAAATGCCGTTGTTCAGATAGGCGTTGAAGCGGCCGCCGATCATGTTGCCGTCCCCGCCGTTGATGCGTTCATGCTCCAGGCGCATGCTGGAGGGATTCAGCATGTAATTCACGTAAGCGGAGTAAATGTTATTGGTCACTTCTCCGGTGGAGACCCATTTCATGGCGGGGCGCACCTGGTTGACGTGGCCGAACTCATGGGCAATCCCCCAGGCGCTGCCGGGAATCCTGTCCGGATTGCCGACCTCCTTCATGGTGCCGTTATGAAAGGCGGCCCCCGTGCCGTCCGCGTGCATGAACCCGTTCCAGATCACACGGCCGAACATGCGGTTTTTGGGCAGCATCCTGTACTTGTACAAGCCCATGATCTGCTGCTCCATGCCGATAATCCTGTCGTACAGGGCAATAAGCTCCTCCCCCTTGTCCGGACAGAATTGTTTAAGTTCCTCCACCGGATACACCAGATGCACGCGGCTGCCCACGATGTCCACAACTTCCGTGGGGGAGTTTTCCAGCATCTTCTTCCAGTCGCTGTTTTTGCTGACTCCTCCCACGAAAACTCCGTTCACCTTGCCGGACAAAATGGATAAATGCACCTTGGGAGCCTTCTTATAATTGGGGGTGAAATACTCAATGTAGCCAAGCCCCTTGTTCTTCGCCCTGATGATGTTGACCCCCTCCTTCAGCGGATAGGAGCTGTGGCCTCCGTCCCGCCCGAAGTTGTGGATAACCAGATTCAGCTTTTCACCTTTGGGATCCCCCATGACCAGCAACACGTCCTCCCCCTCCTCAAAAAAGATGCCGGTGGGATTTTCAAATTTGCTGTACTGGCTGGTACGCAGGCGTTCCGCCAGATCCTTGACCGGTTCATACGGTTCCGCCGTAAGGGCGCGGGCCTTGCGGTCAAATTTCTTCTCCGCCATCCGCGTGGCGAGCCCGCGCACAAAGGGGTCCTTGATTCTGGCGATGCGGTCGCGCGTGACATTGGGCTTCAACGCCAGCATGTATTCATTGGCGAACACATTGGAATCCAATGCTTTCAAACCCTCCTCCGTAATCGGCGCACCCCCTGCTTCCTGGGCGGAAAGCACGCCGCCGCCCAGCACGCCGCAGAGGGCCAGTAAAAGAACCCCCTTTTTCAACAATGGTGAGAAAATCATATTTGTTAAATAATACTGTTCAGTTTCCGGAATTGTTTCAAGGAAAAACGCCCGGCCCCTCCCATGCCCGGGAAAAAGCCCCTTTGTGTGACATGGAACGCTCAGGCCCAGGGAAAAAAACTGTCCATCCCCCTTGACGGGGGCCGTATAATGACGCTCGCAAAACATTTTTCCATATGAATACAGAAACACATCAATTTCAGGCGGAAGTCCGGCAGCTGCTGGACATTGTCATCAACGCCCTTTACAGCGACCGTGAAATCTTTGTCCGCGAACTTGTCTCCAACGCTTCCGACGCCCTGGAAAAACTGCGCCTGAAGCAGCTGACGGACTCCAATATTTACCAGCCGGACAAGCCCCTGGAAATCACCGTAGCCACGGATAAGGAAAACAAAACCATCACCATCGCGGATACCGGCATCGGGATGACGGAAGCGGACCTGGTGGAAAATCTGGGAACCATCGCCCACTCCGGCACCAAAAAATTCATGGAAGTCCTTAAGCAGAAGCAGGAAGGCGGAGCGGACCTGATCGGCCAGTTCGGCGTGGGCTTCTACAGCTCTTTCATGGTGGCGGACCGCGTGGAAGTGTTCACCCGCTCCTATGAACCGGAAGCCGCCTCCCTGCGCTGGTCTTCCGACGGACGGGAAGGCTACAGCATCGAAACGCTGGCGGAACCGCTGGACCGGGGCACCCGCATCGTCATCCGCCTGAAAGACGAATATGAAGAATTCTCCCAGGAATACCGCGTCAAGGAACTCCTGCGCCGTTACTCCAACTTCGTGGGGTTCCCCCTCAACTTCAACGGAGAACACATCAACACCGTCCAGGCCATCTGGTCCAAGTCCAAATCCGACGTGAAGCCGGAGGAATATGACGAGTTTTACCAGTTCATCTCCCATACGGATGAAAAGCCCCTGTCCTACATGCACTTCAGCGCGGACGCCCCTATTGCCCTGAATGCCCTGCTTTTCATCCCCAGGCGCAATCCGGAAATGTTCGGGTTCGGCCGCGTGGACGCCAACGTGTCCCTGTACTGCAAGCGCGTGCTGATTGACGCCAAGCCGGAAGGCCTGCTGCCGGAATGGCTCCGCTTCCTGAACGGCGTGGTGGACAGCGAAGACCTGCCCCTGAACATTTCCCGCGAAATGCTTCAGGACAATTCCCTGGTGCGCAAAATCAGCGACATCATCACCAGGCGCTTCATCAAGCATCTGGAAAAACTGGCGAAGGACGATAAGGAAACCTACAGGGAATTCTACGCGCAATTCTCCCGCTACCTGAAAGAAGGCGTCGTCACCTCCTGGCCGAACAAGGAATCCCTGGGCAAGCTGCTCCGTTTTGAATCCACGTCCACGGAACCGGGGGAAACGACCTCATTTGAGGAATACCTTACCCGCATGAAGGAAGGGCAGACGGCCATTTACGCGCTTACCGGCCCTTCCCGCTCCCATCTGGAAAACAGCCCGTACCTGGAAGCCTTCAAGGCCCGCGGCTATGAAGTGGCCTTCTTCACGGACCACGGGGACGAATTCGTGCTGGACTCCCTGTCCAGCGTGGACGGCAAGCCCGTCACGATGATCGACCGCGCCGACGTGGAACTCCCCGCCCTGGAAGAGGAACAGAAAGACGCCCTGCCCCAGGAGGAAGCCGCGGCCCTGGAAGAATGGCTGAAAGGACTGTACCCGGACAAATTCTCCAAAGTCACCCTGGGCAAGCGCCTGGTCAGCGGAGCCGCCGTAGCCCTGCAAAGCGGCAATGACATGGGGCCGGAAATGAGGGCGTACATGAAAGCCATGGGTCAGGAAGTGCCGGAAAGCCACCCGCAGCTGGAACTGAACCCCTCCAACCCTCTGGTGAAAAAGCTTTCCGCCCTGCGGACGGAAAACCCGGAACTGGCGCAAATGGTGGCGGACCAGATCGCGAATACCGCCCTGCTCCGCGCCGGCATGCTGGACGATCCCGCCGTGCTGGCCCAGTCCTCCCAGGCCCTGATGGAACAGCTCCTGCTGAAGTAGGGGCCCGGAAGAAACAGCTTCCTTCCCCAACGCCGCTCCCAGCCCTCCCCGCCGGGGGCGGCTTTTTCATTTCTCTTCCCGCCATGAACGCGTTACGCCACATGCCCCGCCATGTTCTATTCCTGAGGCTGGCCTATCAAGCGGGCATGTGCCTGCTGGCCCTGGTCGCCGTAACGCTGACCGCCATTGACCTGACAACGGAAGCGGCGGAATGGGAAGTCACGGCGGACCGCACCATCTACTGGATTTTTGTGCTGGATTATGTGATCCGCTTCTCCATCAGCCGGTCCAAATGGCTCTTCGTTAAGGAACACCCCTGGGATTTGCTGGCCATTATTCCCTTTGACGCCCTGTTCCGCCTGTTCAGATTCGCCTCGCTGGGAGAAATCTTAAGGCTCGCCAGATATCTGGACCTGTTTTCCTATGCCATGAGGTTCACCACGCGCATCCGGCGTTTCTTCAACACGAACGGATTCAAGTATATCTGCATCGCCGCCCTGGTCATCATCCTGCTGGGGGCCGTAGGCATCCATCTGGCGGAAGGCATGAGCCTGCCCAACGGCATCTGGTGGTCCTTCGTCACGGCTACCACGGTAGGCTACGGGGATACCTATCCGGTCACCACTTCAGGCAAATTCCTGGCTGTATTCCTGATGCTCACGGGCATTGGATTCGTGGGAACGCTCACCAGCACCATCACTTCCTTCTTTCTGAGTCCCCACGGCGGAGAAGCGCTGCCGTACCGGGAGGAGGAAATTGAGGCCATCAAAAAGAAACTGGACGACCTTTCCTCCATGACGGATGAAGACATAGACACCATGGCGGCCCTGCTGAAGACCCTGCGGGACGCATCCTCGGCACCTCCAGCGGAAAAAGAGGAAACGCCTGATATCCATTCCGGAAAAAACTGAAAAGATCCGTTTGGTATTACATCGGAAAAGACGTCCTGTCCGTACCAGGGCAAACACCAAATACTCAACCGTTTTTTAGTGAGAAGCTCTTAAGTCTCTATGTTGATTACCAACTGCTTGGCCACCTTTAAAAAAAAGAAACGCCGCAATAACAATGTTGGCCAAAGGAACCAGTTTTAAAAACACCCACCATCCGCTCTCTCCTATATCATGAAGCCTTCGGACATCCGCAACAATATTGAAATATATAAAACAAATAAAAATAATAACTGTCAACACCAACATTCCTGCATCATTCCCTGTTTTACTCCACATCATTACAACTCCACAAAGAAGAATACTAGCCATCATTGGCAATATCAGCAACTTTAGCACCCAATATTCAGATCTGGAAATACGACCGGAAAAACTGACATATTTTTTCAAAAATAAATTTCTATTCGCATTCCCCATTTTTATAGAAGCATTTCCCTCTATCTCTCTGCGGATTTTATGCATATCGGAAGCAGATACGGAAGACTTCAAAATCTCCTGTACGTCAGACGCATTACACTCTATTCCCAACTCATTATTCACGATGTCTGCAACTGCTTTAGAACTCGTTTTTGTCAATATTGCGACGTCCACAAGTTTATTGTATGCATCAATACGGGATAGCCTTTCTTCCGACTGTTCCATAACTTTTTTCATTGGTGATCTTTTTATAAATACAGTAACTATGCCTCTTCTCTCTTCCCTTTACATTACTCCCAGCTTCTTCAGCATGGAGATGGCAACGGTATTTCCCTGTTCCGCAGCCAGACGATACCAACGTATTGCTTCTTGCCTGTTTTTAGCGACTCCATGCCCAAAATAGAAACATGCACCCAATCTTCTTTGTGCTTCTGCATTTCCTTTTTTGGCTGACAAAAAATACCAGTTTACGGCTTCTCTTTTATTTTTCCCAACTCCGTTTCCAAAAAAAATAACAGTCTCCCAGCATCCTCTGGGCTTCCCGTTTCCAAGGTTCGAGCTAAAACATGTTCACCCATCAGAAAGACTGTTCCAAATATGATTAATGTGGAAATAGAGATATTCATTTTTACCTGTTCTAACGGATTCCCAATCCGTACACTTATATTGAATAATGTAGAAAAAAATCTAACATATTTTCATAAATCATTGTTTATCCACTTCCATCTCCTCTCTCGTTCTTGTTTGATTTTTATAGCTGTTATCAGCACATTTTAGACTTGTGTACGGATTGGGAATCCTCTGTTACAACGTTCTTCATGAACATACCTACTTCCTCTTTCCCAACTGACGCAGACCAGGCCGGAATCTTCCTCATCCGTTCCCTGGGCATTCCGCCCATGGACG
>Ga0224750_1055_pt1 | contig 10094 bp, 8 predicted proteins | sample LIM_F_Vancomycin_2_FD_182072 | JGI IMG/M metagenome (GOLD analysis project Ga0224750, IMG submission 182072) | Enriched cells from gastrointestinal tract of the lab mouse from Pacific Northwest National Laboratory (PNNL), Richland, Washington... | ecosystem: Host-associated > Mammals > Digestive... | reverse complement strand
CGTGGCGGTGCAGTGGGGGATCGCCGGAATCATAGTTCTCTATCTGATGTGGATTTCGCACCTGAGACTTTTCCTTGGCAAGGAAGGGTTGTTCGCGTGGATCGGCCTTGCGGCTGTGGTCCAGAACTTCTTCAGTTCGCTGCTTAATTCCCACCTGTTTGATTTTACCGAAGGCTGGATTTACGTGCTGGCGGTGGGGGTTGCTGGCGGCATGATCGGTCGCGCCCAGAACGCCGATGCGCATGCGGGGCAGGGATAGCTATGGCTGGCTTGTCCCGGATCAGGTTCCCGCGCCTCACCTGGCGAAATCTGCTGATCGTCATCCATGACGTGCTGGCGACGATCTTCGCGGTGGTTGCGAGTTTCTATCTACGGTTCGAGGGCAGCGGCCTGACGGAGCGCTTGCCGCTGCTGCTCCACATCCTGCCTTACTTCGTCATTTTCAGCATTCTCGTCTGCTACACCTTCAGACTGACGACGACAAAGTGGCGGTTCATTTCGCTGCCGGATTTCTTCAACATCGTCAAAGCGTCGACGGTGCTCGCGCTGATGCTGCTGGTGCTGGACTACATTTTCATCGCGCCGAACGTCTATGGAACTTTCTTTTTCGGCAAGACGACGATCATCATCTACTGGTTCCTTCAGAATTTTTCTCTTGGCGCGCTGCGAATTGCCTACCGCTATTTCCGCTACACACGAACGCTGAACCAGGCGCGTGGCCTCGACGCGGCTCCGACGCTGCTGGTGGGTCGTGCAGCCGATGCGGAAGTATTGCTGCGCGGCATTGAGAGCGGTGCAGTGAAAAGGATGTGGCCGGTCGGGGTCCTTTCTCCCTCCATCTCGGATCGTGGGCAGTCGATCCGTGGCATTCCCGTGCTCGGTGCCATCGATGACCTGGCCGATGTCGTGGATGATTTCTCCCGCCGGGAAAGACCCCTTGAACGACTCGTCATGATGCCGTCCGCTTTCGAGGCGGATGCGTCACCGGAGTCGGTGCTGACGCGAGCCCGCAAACTTGGACTGACTGTCAGCCGTCTGCCGTCGCTTGAGGGGAGTGGCGAGGCGCCACGTCTCGCACCGGTAGCGGTTGAGGATTTGTTGCTGCGTCCGAGCGTGAAGATCGATTATCAGCGTCTCGAAAGTTTCGTGAAGGGCAAGTCCGTCGTCGTCACCGGCGGTGGCGGCTCGATCGGATCGGAGATATGCGACCGCGTCGTCACGTTCGGCGCGTCACGGCTGCTGATCGTCGAGAATGCCGAGCCGGCGCTGCACGCGGTGATGGAAGACCTGACGGTCAAGTTTCCAACGGCGATTATCGAAGGCCGCATCGCGGACATTCGCGACCGTGCGCGCATTTCGCATCTTATGGCTGAATTCAAGCCGAACATTGTCTTTCACGCAGCTGCGCTGAAGCACGTCCCGATCCTCGAGCGGGACTGGGGCGAGGGCGTCAAGACCAATATCTTCGGCACCGTCAATGTCGCGGATGCTGCGGTGAGCGCCGGCGCTGAGGCGATGGTGATGATTTCCACCGACAAGGCGATCGAGCCGGTGTCGATGCTGGGACTGACCAAGCGCTTTGCCGAAATGTACTGCCAGGCGCTCGACCGCGAATTGACGCACAAGGCAAACGGCAAGGCACCGATGCGGCTGATTTCCGTTCGCTTCGGCAACGTGCTGGCGTCCAACGGGTCGGTGGTGCCGAAATTCAAGGCGCAGATCGAGGCCGGTGGTCCGGTAACGGTGACGCACCCGGACATGGTCCGCTACTTCATGACCATTCGCGAGGCGTGTGACCTCGTGGTGACCGCGGCAACCCACGCGCTCGATCCGGTGCGGCCCGATGTGTCGGTTTACGTACTGAACATGGGGCAGCCGGTGAAGATCGTCGATCTTGCCGAGCGCATCATCAGGCTTTCCGGGCTTCAGCCGGGTTATGATATCGAGATCGTCTTCACGGGCGTCCGGCCGGGCGAGCGCCTCAACGAAATCCTGTTCGCCCATGAAGAGCCGACCGCCGACATTGGCATCGCCGGCATTGTCGCGGCGCGCCCCAACGAGCCGCCGCTCGACACGCTGCAACGGTGGCTGTCCACGTTGGAAAAAGCTGTGGCAAGTGAACAGCGCAGCGTCATTGTGGGCGTCTTGAAAGACGCGATCCCGGAGTTCAAAACCGGGGCGGCGTAATCTAGCCGAGCGGTTCTCGTTGCCGGGAGAACCGGCTGAGCACCAGCGCCACGGCGCTTAAGCCCAATGCCAGCGTCATCCCCTGGACGTAGGGCGATTTCAGCCAGATCGTCACCGCGGCAAATGCCGCGAGAACGACATTCAGAATGAAGACTTCGCTGACGATCTGCGTCACGCTGAAACCGTTGTTGGTCGCCTGCTGATAAAAATGCGACCGGTGGGCAAGCCAGACGGCTTCCCCCCTCAGCAGTCGCCGAAAAAGCGTGAGCGTTGCGTCGGCGAGGTAGTAGAGCGGCAGCAACAGCGCAGCGAGCAGGTGGCCGTGTCCCGCAAGCTCAATGAGGCACCATCCCATCAGCAAGCCGATCGGCAGGCTGCCCACATCCCCCAGGAAGAGCTTCGCGACGGGTTTGTTGAACGGCGCGAAACCGATCATCGCGCCGCAGAGTGCGAGTGCAACGACTGTCGGGCCAGAAGACAGTTCGCCGTAAAACCCAAACAGCGCCAGCGCGGCCGTCACGGGAACGACCTCCGCGACGGTGATCCAGTCAAGGCCATCCATGAAGTTGACGAGATTGACGAACCACAGTCCGCCGATCAGCAACAGCGATCGCTCCACCCAGACCGGCAGAACAGGCACAAGACGGATATCAGCCGGAAGCGTTGCGAGGACGATTCCAACGGCGACCGCCTGAATGAGGAGACGAGGCATGACAGGCATCGTCCGCAGATCATCGTAGGCGCCGACCAGGGCGAGCAAAAGGGTTGCAGCAAAGATCGCGAACAGGGAAGAATTTCCCGGTGCGCCAGAAAAAGAAGCCGGTATCGCGACCGACACGATGACTGCCGCGATCACTGCTGCACCGCCGCCCTGTGGTGTCGGTGTGGTATGCGACGAACGTGCGTTCGGCCGCGCCAGCGCATAGCGCGCAAGCAGGGGGTGCAGCACGACAATCAGCCCCGCGCAAATGATGCAGGCTGCTAGCGGGGTTGCGATGGTCAGCAATGAATTCATGAAATGAGGATCATCCGCTCAGCGCTTGATGCCGACGGCGCACCAGTAGGGTACGCGCTCCGAGAAACGAATGTCCTGAAATCCGGCGGTCGTCAGCATGTCGCCAATCTGCAGGCGTGTGAAGCGTTGTTCGAGGCGGGTGCAGAACCGGTCATATGCGTCGGTTCTCATCACGTAGAATGCGCGATGCTTGTAGGATTCCAGCGGCAGCGCCGCGGCGGAAAATCCGAGCCGTTCGACAAGCGCTGCAAGACGGGCCAGCGGCCAGTAAACCAACCCCGCAATGATCTGACTGATCCAGAGGCGCGGCTTTTCCGGGAGGCTTGAAATCACGACGCGGAAGATGTTGCTGAATTTCCAGAGCGCGCGATACCAGGCCGGCCGGTTGTCCAGCGCGTAGTAGAGATAGATCAGGAAGGGCGCGCCGGGCTTGAGTTTTGTCGAGATCTCGGAAATCGCGGCCTGGGTGTCGGGAACATGATGCAGCACGCCCAGTGAGAACGCGAAATCAAGCGAACCATCGGGCAGGGGAAGTTCTCCAACGCTGGCGTGATGAAAAGTCACGTTCTTTGCCGCTGCCAGATTTGTCCGCGCGACATTCAGCGCGTCGGCGCTTGCGTCGAGAAGGTGGAGGTGTCCGACGCGCGGCGCCCCCATGACGGACCATCGGCCGCTGCCGCATCCGACATCCATGCCGACGGCGCTGGCCGGCAGGCGGTTCCAGGGAAAAATGTGAAAATAGGACTCAAAAATGGCCGCCCTGTCGTCCGCGGAAAATGCGTCCTCTCCCTGACGGAAGGTAGACCATTCATGGCCGAATCCGGCGGCAACTGCGGGGTCGACATTGCTGGGCGGACGATCGGTCATGAACTCTCACGGGGCTGCCGACGCGAGGATATATCGGGTGGCGCTTGGGCTTGCGGAGTGTTTAATCAAACTCGGAAGAGGTGACAACGTCCTCCGGGCATACCGCTGGTCCGGAAAATCATCGAATGGGACGGTGCCTGTCAGCCGCGGCATTTTTTCAAGTCCCGGATGCCGCTTTTCACCGGCACGACGACGCGATAGTAATGCGCCCCGGACAGTCTGGGAGTGGGTAGCTTGGTGGCTATTCGGTTGCTTCAAATGCTGCTCGCGGCTGTACTGCTCAGCGGGTGTACCTTCTTCTTCGATGTGCAGGATTCCGTTCAGGCGGACCCCCAGCCGGATTCCCGGCAACTGCGGGTCATCATCAGTGAGATCCAGCGCATTACGCAATCGATGAAGCAGGTCGGTGCTTCGGAAGTTTCCAATGTCGGGCCGAATGAGGCGCAGTCGGGTCCGGAAAGATGGACCGTTTGCTCGCGCGCGAGCTTCGGCAATGAGATTCGTTACTTCACGTTTTTCCTGAAGGGCGAAGCGGTTGCTAACTGGCGGCCTGCCGTCATCAACGACAAATGCGAGGCGCGTAACTTTGCGCCGCTGGAACAATGGTAGCACGAACAGCGTCGGCTGGGATTGAGGCTAGCGAATGCGCTGCAGCTGTTCTTCATAAAGGGCGACCGTTGCAGCTCCGATCGCCTGAGCGGACATCTCATCAACGACGAGTTGCCGGGCCGCCGCGCCATAGCGGGTCCTCAACTCTTTGGATGCGGCCAGTGCACCTATGGCTTTAGCCAGCGCCGGCGGATCCTCGATCGGCACCAGCAAGCCTGTCTCTTCATGTATTACGATTTCCCGGCAACCGGGGGCATCCGTGGCAACCATCGGCCGGCCGCAGGCGGCAGCTTCCAGCAGACTTTTCGGCAGGCCCTCGCGGTGCGACGGAAGGGCCGCGATATGAGAGTCTCGCCACAGTGAAGCAATGTCGCCGACCTGGCCCAGCCATTTAATGCCCGGTTCGCTGTTCCATTGCTGCGCCTCTTCGAGCGTCACCGAATCAGGATTGGCGGGATCGGAAGTTCCCGCGATCAGGAGCCGAATGTCCATGCCCTGAGTCCGCAGAATCCTGTGCGCGGCAACTAGCGCGCGAATGCCCTTGCTGGTCAGCAGCCGCCCGGCAAATCCGACGCTGATCGGGCCGTCGGGTTCCGGCAGCGGCGTCAGCTTGTCGGTATCGACGCCGGAGCCAGGAATGCGCGCGAGGCGATGATGATCGATCCCGATTGTTTCCAGCGCCGTGCGGTCGTCGGGATTTTGAACGAGAAAGACCGCGTGATCCCGGTTGAGCAGAAAACGCAACGCGACTGCAATGACGATACGAAGCAGAAGCGCTTGAGCCGTCGTCGAGGTAAATGCGTAGCCAAGACCGGTCATCGCATTGATCTGCGGCGTCGTCATTCCAAGCGACGAAATGCCGCCGAGCACGCAAATCTGCATGCCGACATGGTGCACAATCGCGGGGTCGAGTTCGCGCTTAATCTTGCGAAGCGCCTGAATGGTCGAGATGGCTCCCAAAGGAGACAATCCGCCTCGCCGCAGCGGCATGGGATGGATGGTGAAACCTTCGGCGCGTATGGCCTCCGCGGCAGGTCCGACCGACGTTGCCACGTGAACGTCGAAACCCGCATCACGCGCCGCGCGGGCCATGGGAAGCCGATGGGACAGGAAGGCCTTGTCCTCCGTCACGACATAGAGGAGCTTTTGCGCGCGCAGCGTCATACTTCACGCTTATAAGCATATTCGGGATCAGCGATAGCGAGGGTGTTGGGCAAGATCAATTATATCTGCAATCGATACACGTATTCGTCGCAACCTGAACTTGGTACTCCGCTGCTTTTAGGCCGAGCAAAAACTCGTTCTGCCTTAAAGCCAAGATTAGTCATCCAGCGATCAACTTCTGGCGCCAGCGCAGTTTCGTAAGGATACCCCCCAAGCCAATCGTGGACGTCGTGATCAAAGTCCATGCCGCGGACAGATTTATAGCTTGTAACATAGGTCTGAAAATCATGCCGCCCTCTAATCATATTGGCCAACCGGAAGGCTCCAATATAGCTGCTTTTCAGAAACTCCTGAACGAAGGCGGGTGCGCCAGAGTAAAGACGTTTCTCAAATTTCCAGAATGGGTCCATGTACGTCGTTCTGTAGAGTGCGACGGCAAGAAGTCCGTTTGGCGAAACCATCGCGGCTGCTTTGTTGACTGCTTCCCACATGCTGCCGGTATGGTGCAAAACTCCCCACGAATACACGATGTCAAATGTCCCCAGAACCTTCGGATCAAGGTCAAAGACACTGGTATTTTCGATTTGCCAAGGAGTTTCCAGATTTCGACTTGAAAGTACGTTCTTGGCTGTATTCACGCTGTCTGGGTCGATATCCACACCAACAATCCGACCGGCGCCTAACCTAGTAGCAGCTAATGCATGAAGGCCAGACCCACATCCGATATCCAGAAAGGAACGACCTTCAAACTCTTCCGCTGGGATCAGTTTCAGCAAGCCCTTCTTTGCTTGTTCAATCTGCGGTTCATCGATCAGCTTCGAGTAAGAAGCCCAATTTTTGCCGAACGCGAAATGTGTATCGACCTTTTTGAGATGTTCATTTGACATACAGTAGTCCTTTCAGTTCGGCACGGCGAAGCGCGAACGACATAACATAGATGATGTCACCGATGATAAGGCACCGTAGCGATAAGCTGATCCCATTGTCTGAACACGATTTCAGGTTGAAAGGTCTTGGCGCGCGTCTTCGCTGCTTGTCCCATTTTTAGCCTCAACTGCGGTGCGGTCATGAGTTGAGCGAGCGCTTCCGCAAACAACTCGTTGGAATTTTCGGACACGAGTTGAGCTGAGCGAACAAGAATGCCGCTTTCGCCGGAAACGACGAGGTCTTCAACGCCGCTCACGCCCTCGAATGCTACCGTCGGCAGGCCCACCGCCATAGCCTCGGCGAGGGCATTTGGAAAGCCTTCGTAACGAGACGGAAATGCCAGGATATGAGAGTGTGCTGTCTCCTCGGCAACATCGCGTGATACTCCCATCAGGCTTATTCGACCCTCCAGTCCATGGAGCGCAATGCGGTCGAGCAACGCGGTACGGTCCGGCCCCTGTCCAAAAATCACAACGTCCCAATCAGGAAATCTGGCCGCAAGTGTTGCAAAGCTGTCGATCAGGATATCGAACCCTTTCTGGTGATCGAGCCTGCCGATACCTATAATTCGAAACCGACCTTTAGATGACGCCCGGTCTGGGTGCGCGGTCACGTCGGTCAATGGCACTGGATTTGGAATCGTGATGATCTGATTCGCAGGTGAGCTATCAAAAAATTCTGCCGCGCGACGTGTTTGAACGACGATTTGCGCTGCCTTGGGGTATGTCAGGTAACGAAGCGCTCGATCAAGTCGGGACAGGCGGTAGGCGTGCGCCGCGGGATCGACGCGCTCGGAAACGATCACCGGGGCTTTAAGTCCACGCGTAGCGAGGAGCACCATGACGTTCGTGAGGTCAACGAACGATATTACAACGTCGGGCTGGAGCGCGGCAATGGTTCGCCGAAGCGCCACTACCCAGGAGATGACTCTAAAAATTCTCGCGAAACCCGTTCCTTCGACAGCGCGCCCAAGAGGCCGTCGTCGCACGGCGTCTGAAACATCGTAGAACGATACTTCAGACGCCGAGTTCAACGTAACAAGTGTCACCTCATGGCCAGTCCGAGCAAGGTGATTGCAAAGCTGGGCCATAACCCGCTCTGCGCCGCCGGCTTGCATACCCGCGATCACACAGGCCACCCGGAGTTGAGGCATTTGTCCAGTTGTTTTGACGGCGGTGGATGCTGACACTTAACGGACTCGCTCTCCCACATAAACAAGACCGCCTTTTACTATTTGTCGGTTGACAGCAAGCGAGCGCAGTTTGCCGAGCCATCGCTGCCAGGCGACCGGTTTGACGATGCGCGTTACGAATCCCGCTTGCTCCACCCGCGCTGCGAGCGTTCCGGCAGTCCATACCCTGACATGCTGCCATCGATGAAAAGTACAGCCGCATTCGGGACAAAGGATTTTAGAAGCGTCATAATCTTCGTTGTTAGGTGTTGTAAAGAACACCTGCCCACCGGGCTTAAGCAGCCTGTGGCACTCGGCGAGCATTCCGTCCAGCTCGGAATCGAGCAGATGTTCAATGACCTCCGTGGCGATAATCACATCGAAAAAGCCGTTGGGATAAGGAGTTGGCAATGACTCTGTAAGGGCAGAGCCCTTAAATCGAGCCTCGCTTTTGAACCTGTCTGCAACGCGCCGCACGTAAGTGTCGGAGAAATCTGTTGCATACATCTCTTGATTGCCTCGCATTAATGGGAGGCAGGCGGCAATAACATCGCCGGGGCCGCAACTGAAATCCAGCAGGCGTGCATCTTCAGGTGCAGAGATCGAAGCGAAGAGTCGCTTTGCAACGAGACCACCGGCCATGAACCCGAAGAACGTCTCGGCATATTTTGGATTGGACCCGTAATAGTCCCACAGCCGCTTCGATTTCTCTGCGGTCCATTCGATTTCGTGAGGTGTGAAGGGCATGGGGGAGTTCCGATAGGTGTTGTTTAGCGGGTAGGAAGCAAGAGGGACTTCGCTACATGTAAGTCGGATGTGCGGATAGCCCCGAATAAAAACGGCAGCGCTGCGACGCCTGTCAAAGCCAGAAGCTTTACTGCCGCGCTGGCCCAGCCAATTTCGAGCGGGAAAACGCAAGCGACTATGCCAGCTGCGACAGCCCACATTAGGCCGTGGCGGCTCCAGGGGTAAGAGACAGGCATGAAGCGCGCGGAGGCCAACTGCAGCAAAACGAGCATGACAAGAAAGCTTGCAATCATGGCCGCAACGATTCCCCATGCACCGAGGCTAGGGGTCAGAGAAAGAGCAACCGCAAGGAATGCCGCGGACGCGATCGCTCCGATCCACGCATAATGGACCGTGCGTTGCCTTGCCTGCAGCCCTTGAGAAAATCCGGTTACAAAGCAGAACAAACAGTAGGCAATTGCCAGCCCGGGTACAAAAAGATATCCGCTACGAAAAGCTGGTCCCGCCAGAACAATAAACAGTTCATGCGCAAACACGCAAAGCGTTGCTGCGGCCATCAATAGTGTCGCTGAATAAAGCGAGAAAATGCGAATTTGAGTTTTAGCAATGTCAGGTTCGTCTTTGCGTCTCAAGACAAACGGCGTCCATACGCCCTCGAAATTGCTTGATACGAGTACGAGGAGTCCAGCGGCTCCGGAAGCAACCAAAAACAGGCCGCTGTCATTGACGTGGCCCGCTCGTGTCAAAAAGAATGCCGCAGAACTTGTCGCTAATAGTACCGCGATCTGCCAAGGCAGCATTTGCGCGCCGATACAAGCTGCTTCGGCAAGCTTATTCACTTGAAAGCCGCCAGTTAACCAGTGCCTCAAGGTCACCACATATGTAGCCGTTGTAAACAGCCCCGCAAGGGCGGTCGCGATATACTGGCTCTTAATGGTCAGTGAGGAGGAAGCAATAAACCAGCCGAGCAAGCCGACCTGTAGAATCAAAGCCGGCACTTGCACCATCGGGTAAAGCTTGTGCTTTTCGACCAAACGAACAATGAAGACAAGGCAAAGTGACCAAGCGTTCAGAAAAGCTGACAGCGCCCCCAGCGCGATAACGCCGCTGTATGAAGGGGTGTGAAGAAAGAATACCGATATCTCGCGCGAAAGCAGTGCGGTCGCTAGGTACAAGGCAGAAAGTATGCCGCCGATCGACAGGATGATTGTCGTGCTGATAGCACGGCGGGAGCTGTCCGTTTCAGCATTGCTGAATAGTGTTGGCAGTGCCTGTGCCAAACCGAAGCCGAACAATAAATTGATCAAAGCGGCACCGTTACCGATAAGCAGCATGACCCCGTAGTCAGCAGGGGTCAAAATACGAGTCATCCAGGGAAGCAACAGAAGTCTGGCCGCATTGTCGGCT
>Ga0224750_1054_pt1 | contig 10179 bp, 9 predicted proteins | sample LIM_F_Vancomycin_2_FD_182072 | JGI IMG/M metagenome (GOLD analysis project Ga0224750, IMG submission 182072) | Enriched cells from gastrointestinal tract of the lab mouse from Pacific Northwest National Laboratory (PNNL), Richland, Washington... | ecosystem: Host-associated > Mammals > Digestive... | reverse complement strand
CTTCGTAAACCCGATCAGCAATTTGCTGTACTGTCCGGGTTCCCTCGCACTGCCGGATAACTGCTGCTCCCAACGGGTCCAGATGGATATTGCGGGTCGGAGGCTGCTTCATCCATTTAACAGATAAGCGCTCGAGCCAATTTTTGCGTTCGATCTCGACACGGCTTTGGTCTTCCTCCGAAACGAATCGGATATGATCTTTTAACATTGGTTTCATATCCAGAAGATTGCGGTCTTCTGCGGCTTTTCTTCTCACTGATTTTAGAAAGCTCATCATTTCCACCTATTTCCCGGTCTTGACTTGTTTAGCTCTCATAATTACAAAGTAGAGCAAAGCTACAACGAATAAGAAGACAACTGTTGGAAGAAGGTTGTTTGTGAAGAGCGGATTTTCCCCAATTGCATTTGGAGCCAGCCAAATGATAATGGCAATAACCACACCTAGGAGAGATTCCCCTGCGATAAGACCTGATGCAAACAGAATTCCTGTTTCTTCACGGGACTTCACCAGTTCCGGTGCCTTATTCCTGTTGCGGAAATCTACAAGCCATTTGACAAGCCCCCCAACCATAATAGGGGCACTTGTTGTAATCGGCAGATAAATACCGACTGCAACAGTCAAAGAGTTCAGTCCAAGGAACTCGATCATCACAGCAGCGCCTGCCCCGATAAAGATCAGATCCCATGGAAGGTTATTCGACATAATGCCCTCTACTATCATCTTCATTAAAATGGCCTTAGGTGCCGGAAGTTGTTCTGAGCCCATTACATAAGTTTGATGCAGTACCGAGAGGATAAAGCCGATTGTAAGCCCGGAAACCAGGACCCCGATCATCATGGCCACCTGCTGTTTCCAAGGAGTTCCGCCTACGAGATACCCTGTTTTCAGGTCCTGGGAAATATCCCCGGCAACAGCCAGTGCTGTACAAACGATAGCACCGACAGTCAAAGCAGCAACCATACCGCTCGAACCCGTCATGCCTGTCATCTTGAAGATAAACGTAACAATCAATAAAGTAGCAATAGTCATACCGGATACTGGCGAGGATGAACTTCCGACCAAGCCTACAATCCGGGACGCAACCATTACAAAGAGAAATCCAAAGATGGCAATAGCAATGGCTCCGATAAATCCGACATCTGTCAAAGGCGCTACGGCAATGATAATAATCAGAATTGCTGCGGCAAGAACTACATATAAAGCTGGAATATCGCGGTCCGTGCGATCTACTTTATCATTTGTCGTTCCATGATTTTTATTTTTAAACGAACGGAACGTATCGCGGAGTGATCCGTATAGCATAGGGAGAGTTTTCACGAGGGTAATCAAACCGCCTGTCGCTACAGCTCCCGCCCCGATATAGCGGATATAATTACTCCAAATATCCATGGCAGACATGGCCCCTATTGCCTTGTCCGCCGCAGGAGCCACCATTCCTGCAGAAGCGCCAAAGAAAGAAATCATCGGTATAAATACGAGCCAGGCCAGAACCCCTCCGGCAAACATTTGACCCGAAATTCTGGGCCCGATAATATAGCCGACACCAAGCAGGGCCGGATACGTATCCATACCAATTACGGCATTTTTAAATCCGGCAATGTTGGTTTCTACACTTGTTTTGAACAGTTTAAAACCATCACCCAGTACTTTGACCAGCCCGCCGACGATAAAACCGAATAGAACCAAAACAGCGCTTTTTCCCCCTTCCTCGCCGGAAATCAGGACTTCCGCACAAGCGGTTCCTTCCGGGTAAGGAAGTGTTTCATGCTCATTTACAATCAGCATACGGCGAAGCGGGATCATCATAATTACACCAAGAAAACCGCCGACTAATACAATAAAGCTGATGAGTATCTGGCTGGGATTGGCTTCCCACAAAAATAAAGCAGGAAGAGTAAAAATTGCTCCTGCCGCGACCGCTTCCCCTGCTGTTGTCATCGTTTGGACAATGTTGTTTTCCAAAATGGACTTCCGCTTAAAAATCCCACGGAGAATCCCTAACGAAATTACAGCAGCCGGAATGGACGCACTTACGGTCATACCTACTTTAAGCCCCAAATACGCGTTCGCAGCCGCAAAAATAATTGCCAGAATAATTCCTAATACGATGGCAAGTACCGTAAGTTCTGGCAGCGACCTTGACGCCGGGACGTAAGGTACGAATTTTTTATTTCTGTCCATATCCTTTCTCCTCACTTCTTTTGATTCTTTATCTGAATCCATTTCACGACTCGTCTTTCTATTCGGACCGGTTTAAAGTCTTGAAAATCTGAGCCGCTTTTACTATATGAGCATTTTTGCAATAATTAATTGAAACGATAATTGGTGACATAATATTGAAAATTGAATCATTTCGAATACTATCTGGTACCGTCTCAACCACATTGGGATCATGCAAAATTTTATATCTATCATTGATAACTATCAATGAAATGCTCACCCAGCCGTTTAAAGGAATGGATTCTATCTATTTTGAGATAACTTTTATTTTACCACAGTGCATAAGTAAAAGGATAGAAAAAAGATCACACAAGTCCAAGAAGCCCTAAGAACACAAGAATTATGACAACGGGAATAATATATCTTAGTGCAAACAGCCAGGCTGCAAACCACCTTCCAGCCTTGGTTGAACCCATTGTAAATTCCCGGTAAAGAACATCCTTACTGATTTTATACGGGACGAAAAACGCAATGAGCAAGGCTCCAAGGGGAAGCAAAATATTGCTGACCAGATAATCGGACAGGTCGAACACAGTCTTTCCGAACAAGGTAACATGCTGCATGACGCCATAAGATAAAGCAGACGGCACGCCAATTGCCGTGATACAAATCCCGATAAGCCATGACCTTTTTTTTCTTTGGGATGTTTCCCCTTTGGCCACTGCCGCCACAATAATCTCCAGCATAGAAAATGCAGAAGTAAGGGTAGCGAATAAAAACAGAATCAGGAATAAAAACAGAAATAATCCCCCGAACGGAATGTGCTCAAATACAGAAGGAAGCACAATGAAAAGCAGTCCAGGTCCGGCCGTAGGTTCTATTCCGGTGGCAAACACAGCAGGAAAAATCGCGAATCCCGCCAGAAGGGAGATCATCAGACACAATCCGACAATGGAAACAGCCGAGCGGCTCAGGCTTTCCTTTTTATCGAGATAGGAACTGTAGGTTACCATTACCGAAGCCCCAACGCTTAATGAAAAGAAAGATTGCCCCATGGCTTCCAAAATAGATTTTCCGTTAATTTTAGTAAAATCAGGTGACAAGAAAAAGGAAACCCCTCTCATTGCATCCGGAAGAGTAACAGCACGGACAATCAATACAAGAAACAGTAAAAATAAAGCGGGCATCATATATTTGCTTGTTTTTTCAATGCCATTTTGTACACCTCGTGCCACCACAACGATCGTCAGCACCATGAATATGACTTGGGCGCCGATTGCAAGGAGCGGATCGGCAATTATACCTTCAAACATCCCTTTATAACCGGCTTCCGCACCCAATAGGTTTCCGGTAACGGATTTCCAGAGATAAAGTAAAATCCAGCCTCCTACCACACTATAAAAAGAGAGTAAAATAAAACAAGTAACAATCCCGATTTTCCCTACCCACGGCCAGAAGCTGCCGGGAGCTATTGATGTATAGGCAGAGACGGCTTCCTTCCCGGTGGAACGGCCAATTATAAACTCTGCCAGCAAAAGGGGAAGTCCAATGGCCACCGTAAAAAAAACAAACAGAAGAAAGAAGGCCCCTCCTCCATTTGTCCCAACAACATAAGGGAATTTCCAAATGGCTCCCAGCCCGATCGCCGAGCCCGCAGCCGCCAGAATGAATCCAAGTTTTGAAGTCCATTGTTCTGAAGTCTTCATGTTTTTGCTCCATTCATTGTTGAGTTTTAAAACCGAATCTGAGCCCAAATTATACTAGATATTTTTAAAAAAAAGAACCCCTTATTTCATAAGGGGTCTTAAGAATCTACTCTTCAATTTCATGGAACCAGCGATCGCCATACTTATGAAGCAGAAAAGCAGTCCCTGCAATTAGACCGGTTAAAACCGTAGCAAACAAAATGACAAGAACAGTCAGGCTGAATGATAACGTAAACGTAAGAAATAGAAATATGCCGGCAACGGCCAGGTTGATCATCATGTTGAAAAAACTGTTCCAATTTTGCTTTACGGCTTTCACCTCATTGTCCCAGTTCAATTTCGGTGAACGTAAATCGATACTGATCCCTGTCAACGAACTGAATAAGCCTGAAAGCAATCCAAGAACAAACAGCAGCAGAAGCAGCCAAAACGGCGGATGAAGGACAAACCACGCTGCCATTAAAAGCATGACAAGACCCGTAGCTATCAGGGCCATGGAGGCTGCTATTTTCCCTTTAAGCAGGTCTGTTACACGAACAGGCATAACCTTATTAAAAACCCATTGCCTTCCTTCTCTTGAAATCGAAGTGCTGCTTACGTTCATAGCTCCTGTAAGAAACATCATGACTGCCAGACTTATCCCCAAAGCCTTTGCAATCAGATTGGAATTCTGGATAAGCAATGAAAGCTCATGGATATTGATCTCCTTAGATTGAAACAGTACCGGAAAGAAAAGTAAAACAGGCCAAATGAAGATTTGCAGAACACAATTCGTGAAGAATACAGGTGTACGGTATAAGATCCGCAGTTCTTTTTTCATGTAGGCAAAGGTTCTTGAACTTTGTCTTATCCGGCTGCTCAGTTCCTTTCTGCTCAGGCCGATGCCTTTGCCCCCGGACTCGGACAGCCCTTTCACGCCTTTAAAATAAAGCTTTTCCCCAAGATAAGCAAAACAGACAAATATAGCCGCGGTTATGACAAGATTGAAAAGCAGATAGAGCAGTCCGGAAACTTTTGCAGATTCAATAAGGGCAAGGGAACTGTATTTTGCCGTTGGAAGTACCCGGGTAACGAGCTGGAGAAAAGAATTGCTCCCTTCTTGAAGCATGGATTCCAGCTGTTCTTGTGAGAGATTGCCGTTAAAGACCTTCCTCACTCCCAAATTAATGCCTAGAGTCAGTGCAACAACCAGGATGCCCCCGATTTTCCCAAAAAAATCTTTGTGCTTGCTAATATTTGTAATCCTCATAATAAACATACTGATAAAAGAGGCCAGCAGGAGCGGAATAATCGGTAAGACAAGAAAAATAATCAGCGCATACGGCCAATAAAAGAGTCCAACATCTCCTTTCCATCCATATACGATCAAAAGAGGTCCGAACAACAAGGCCAAAGTCAAATATTCGTATAGCAAGGCCAGCATGAATTTGGCCGTTACAATTTGCCAGGGACGCAAGGGTAGCGGTAGCAAAACCTCAACATCCTGGGCAAAATAAAAGACGTTCATCACATAATAAATACCGAAAATAAAGACTATAAAAGAACCTGCTGTTATGCCTATGCCCAGGAGAATGCCCTGCTGTCCGAGCTGGGCAAGTCCTTCATGCAAATTGGATATAAATGAAAAGAACAGATAGGCAAGCGGTATAAGTCCAACGACGATAAAGAGAACAAGCAGCAGCAACTTGAGGTCTTCTTTTTTATTTTTGCGCTCCAAAAAAAACCCGCTGTTTTTAAACAGTGCCCAGAAAAGCGTCCATGTCGTTCTCATTGCGTCATCTCCAGAAATAATTGTTCAAGTGAAGAATGATTTTGTATCCCCTGCATTTCCTGAAGTGTGCCGCTGAATACAAGCCTTCCCCTGTTAATAATGCCAACCCTGTCGCACAGCTTCTCAGCCACTTCCAGGACATGGGTCGAAAAAAAGACCGTCTTGCCGCTGTCCGCATGCTCCCGCATCATTTCTTTAAGTACATACGATGATTTCGGATCGAGCCCGGTTAAAGGCTCATCCAAAATCCAGACTGCCGGATCGTGAAGAAGAGCCCCCATTATCATCATTTTTTGCCTCATTCCATGCGAATAACTCTGAATCGTTTTGGTTAGGTCGCCATACAAGTTAAACCGTTTGGCAAGCTCCTCTATTTTATCCATCCTTTTGTGTTTGGGTACTTCATATAAATCTCCCATAAAATTCAGATATTCCATCCCCTTGAGGCGTAAAAACATATCGGGACTGTCAGGAACATAACCAAACTGTTTTTTTGCCTCAAGTGCCTCTTTTTGAACATCTTTCCCGTTAATGCGAATCGTTCCCTCATCCGGTTCCAAAATGCCCGTAATCATCTTGATTGTAGTTGTTTTACCTGCCCCGTTGGGACCGAGAAAACCAAAAATTTCACCTGGTTTCAATTCTAGAGATAAATAATGAACTGCTGTAAAAGTTTTGTTATATGTCTTATGTATCCGTTCCAGTGTTATCATACTGTCCTTTCCTCCTCGTCATAGTGTTATACGTTTAAGAACCTTCTACCGTTCATTTTATTGTCAAAATTCCCACCTGGTCCTCTTTAAGTATAACGAAATTCTCCCCTTGTATGTGTAAATAAAAGTGTATACAATAGAATCAATTTCATATAAGTCAAGGTGCAAATCTAAACTTATGAAATGTTTTAAGTATGGTTATGTTTTCAAAAGAAGGTGGTACAATGTCCGCAGATGGACCTAAAAAAATCAGTCTCGCCGAAGCTGTAAAGCAAAAACTGGCTCAAAAAAAACAGGAACAGACAAAAAAGCCCTCCTCATTCCATGATTCAGGCACTAAAGTGCTGAAAACCCAGAATAACAAGAAACCGAATAATCAGCGCAGGCGGACCGGCGGGTCATAAAGAAGACCCTGTTTGAAGAAGAACTCCATCGTTTCTAAGACGGTGGAGTTTTTTAGTCCCGGACTCTCCGGCCGATACATGGCAAAAAACAATATAAATTTTGCAAAAACCGCCATTGTTCCTACTTCCCGAATCCCCTTAGAATAAAGAATGTAAATGCTTTAATCATCTTAAGTAGAAGCAAGGGAGAGACTGATTATGTACAAAGTTGGACTTATTGGTTGCGGAAATATTTTTCCCATGCATGCAGCTTCGGTCGGGATGACACCGGAAGCTGAGCTTGCGGCTGTTTGCGATGTTAAAGAGGAAAGGGCTAGTCAGGCAGGTGGGCGTTATCAGGTTCCATTTTATACAGATTATAAGCAAATGATCGAGAAGGAGAAGCTGGATGCGGTCCATATTTTAACCCCCCATTATCTTCACCCCCAAATGGCTATATATGCCGCAAGCAAAGGGGTACATGTGCTGACAGAAAAACCGATGAGCATCTCTTTTGAAGATGCCGAAGCGATGGTTCAAGCGGCGGCGGAGAACCATATTACTCTGGGCGTTATATTCCAGAACAGATACAACCCCGGTTCCCAAATGGTAAAACAGGCCCTTAGCGACGGAAGTCTTGGCCGGATACTGGGTGCCAAGTGTTTTGTAACCTGGAACCGGTCCGATGAATATTACAGCCATAGCGACTGGAAAGGAACCTGGGACAAGGAAGGCGGCGGCGTAATCATTGATCAGGCCATTCATACATTGGATTTGCTGCGCTGGTTTGTGAATGACGAGATTGAGTACGTTGACGCTGCAATCAGCAATCGCGCCCATTCCCGGATCGAAGTGGAAGACAGTGCGGAAGGCGTGATCAAATATAAGAACGGAGTCGTAACGGGGTTTTGGGCCGTAAACTATTACTCCACTGATGCACCGGTCGAAATTGAAATTCACTGCGAAAAGGGCATTGCCAAGATGGTTGCAGACCGCGCCACTATTCATTATAACGATGGAATAGAAATGTCCAGGGACAAAAATCCCGATGAAATGATTGATTACGGGGAAGGTGTAAAACAATACTGGGGGGTAAGCCATTATAAGCAAATCAAGGAGTTTTATTCTGATCTCAGCAGCGGAAAAAAACCATTCGTGGATGGCCATGAAGCTATGAAAACCCAGCGGATGATTGCCGCCATTTACCAATCCGGGCGGGAAAATAAACGCATTTTCTTCTAACTGTTGCCTGACACGTTTCTCTATCCGGGAGGAACGTGTTTTCTTATTGTCATTGTTGCTGTAGACGGGTGTATAGATAATAAAATACGGCCACATTCCAGATAAAAAGGACGGGAACACCAATAATAAAGGAGAGGTGTCTGGTTTTGTGGCGGTACATTTGCATTCCTGCCCATATGCCGAGTGCTCCCCCAAAGGCAGCCAAGGTAAACAATGTTTTTTCCGGCACACGCTGTCTGCTTCTTCTTGCCTGGGATTTGTCATGTTTCATAACCAGGAACGCGCCGGCATTTATTGCAATCATGTATATCCATAGAAATCTCATCCCTCGCCCCTCCTTGATTAAGTGAGTATATTGGATCATCTGATCGCGCCATCTGAATTACTTCTCCCGCAGCAAAAATGAAAAAACCGAATATCAGAATAACAGATAGACGGAGACTTCAACGAGAAAACTGCCGCGGTAAGAGCTTTCATCAATCTTTTAATGATACTGGCCCTCGTTACTGCCAAATCATGCATTGTCAAATGATTCATTGCCCGCTATTCTTTTATTATAGTAAAATTAACCAGAAATTAGGAGGAAGCATGAAATGTCCCTGCTTGTAATATCCCCCCATCCCTCATCCGACCCTTACCCTTTCGAACTTCTTCTGGATGCCGACCCTTCCGAACAAAGAGTAAGGAATTATCTTAGCCGCGGAAAGTGCTGGACAGCAAAGCTGGATGGTTCAACCGTCGGAGTGTATGTACTCCTGCCTACCAGACCGGACACGATGGAACTTGTCAATGTGGCGGTCGCTCCCGACTTCCAAGGCCAGGGGATCGGAAAAAAGCTGGTTCTTCATGCCATTGAGACGGCCAGGAAAAAAGGTGCCGCATCATTAGAAGTGGGAACAGGAAACTCGGGGGTGCATCAACTTGCTCTCTATCAAAAATGCGGGTTCCGCATCACGCATGTCGATCTGGATTTCTTTACCCGCCATTATCCCGAACCTATCTTTGAAAACGGTATTCAATGCCGGGACATGATCCGTTTGAGCATTCATTTCAGCCATGACCGATAAGGCCTGACGTTTCCAAAAATATTAAAGGCAATTACCCTTGTCCCACAACAAGTAATTGCCTTTACGCCTGAATCCCCTAGCCTTGCAGAGCCTGATTCAGTTTAGCCCGCATCATTTCATTATCGGTATGGTAATAGTCCATTTCTTCTTCCAGAAGTTCGGAAAGCGATTTTTTTGAAACAGCAAACAAGACGACATTCTCCAGCGTTGCACTGCCGCCCTGTTTCTCTTTCATAACCTCGATTTTATTATCCTTCATCCATTAGCCCTCCTATCAGGACATCAATGACTTGCAGCATCATCATATTATGTTTAATTATACCATGAAGTGCTTCATGGTGATAAGTATTAAACTTGTTCTCGTCCCAGGAAGCGTCCGCCGGAAAATGAAATGTAATTACATATTTCCCTTTGGGCAGACAAAAATAAAAGACTTGCTTAAGTTCGGTATAAGACAATGTCATCTGCTTCAACTGGTAAGATCTCGCAATATAACTGTTCGTATCCGTCAGACGGATGTTTGAAATGCCCCGTACATCCCCGCATCCGCCCACATATTTCATAGAAGTGCCGTTATCCTTATATAGAGTTACTCCACTGCAAGGTGCGATCATTCCAATAATTTCCTTGGTGTAAGGTACGTAGTCGTAACAAATCTCCGCCCCTCTCATGCTGCTCTGCAAGATATACAGGCATCTGGGCAGATCTTCTATCCGAATGGTGAAGGAAATCGTTTCAAACAGTTTTTGCAGCATTCCATAAGCCCGATCATACATATCACTGAGCTGAAACTTCCGTTCCATCTCTTTGCCCATGGAAAGCAGGACAGCACTTCTTCTCAGCATATCGCTTAAATGAGCTTTCCAATCTATGCTAATCCCATATTTCATCGCCTGAAGGTAAAGGTTTTTCTGGTTTAAATCATACAGGAACAGCCAGACATAAGGGTCCACCTGCGGAGGAAGCTCAGCATGGTTCTCAAGCCGGCTCAGCATGTCTCTGAATTTGGGTTTGCTGCGGTGTTCAGCTACATACTCCTGCTCAATTGTCTGGATCTCTTTCTTAAGCTGAAAATATTGCTTTAGTACTACTTCATCCACATAGACCAGTACGGCTTTTTTATGATGAAGAGCATG
>Ga0224750_1016_pt1 | contig 10767 bp, 10 predicted proteins | sample LIM_F_Vancomycin_2_FD_182072 | JGI IMG/M metagenome (GOLD analysis project Ga0224750, IMG submission 182072) | Enriched cells from gastrointestinal tract of the lab mouse from Pacific Northwest National Laboratory (PNNL), Richland, Washington... | ecosystem: Host-associated > Mammals > Digestive... | reverse complement strand
TCCTTTTTATCCATGTTCAGGGGCCATTTGCCCGGGTTGACTCGCCCGGCTTTCAGGAACTTGAATGGCCCTGTGGGTTTTGCTGCCGTTGCCACCCCCGCGTAAGCGGATCCATATCCTTTCCCCTTGAGTTCCAGGTGGAACCACATCACGTACTTTCCGGTCTTTTTGTTGTAAACCACTTTGGGGCGTTCCAGGATGCAGCCCTTGGCGATGGGGTGGGAATGGTCCCCCTCCACCACCTTCAGGGCGATTCCTTCGTCCTTCCAGTTATAGAGGTCTTTGGAGGAATAGCAGTGAACCCCTACCTGGGCATAGTTTCCCGCGTCCCCCTCCACCTTGTGTTCCCCGTACCAGTAATAGGTTCCCTTGTCGTACAGGATGCCGCCGCCGTGGGCGTTGATGTGCGCGCCGTTGTTGTCCGTCCAGATTTCCCCGGGTCTGAAGGAAGTATGTTTAATTGGGGTTTCTGCTGCGGCAACGGAGAAAAGGCAGCATGCCAGATTAGCGGAAAGGATGGCTGTTAATATTTTCATATGTATTGGAGGTAAACGTACTACATGTCTTTCAGCGTCCATTCGTCCTTCCATTCCAGTTTGATCTGGTCTCCGTCAAACTGGATGGGAAGCCACATATAGCGGCCGTCAATGGCATTTTGCGGTCGCCAGATGTCCGCCATGAAGATGAATTTTCCGGGCTTGCCCTGCACGGGCAGGATGAAAGTGCTCTGGCCGCCGAACGTGATGCCTGCCTTGGGCCCCACGCAGGGATTTTTCAATTCCGTCCATGGGCCGGCGATGTTTTTGGCCACGGCGCTGCGGGCGGCGTTGGGAGCCCAGCCCGTGCATCCGGAGGCGATGAAATAGTATTTGCCTTTATGTTTGAAGATGGCGGGAGCTTCCATGAAGCGTCCGGGAAATGCCCGGACGAATTTTCCCGTATGCCCCGTGTAATCCGGTGTCAGCTCCGCAATGTGTGTTGTGCTATTTTCTTCAGAAGAATAAATGTGGTAGGCCTTGCCGTCGTCATCCACAAAAATGGTCATGTCCCGGCTCATCTGTCCTTTTTCAAAATCCTTCTTGAACATATCCTCGGAACGTACGCCTTCGGGCAGTGCGCTGGAAGTCAGACCGGGTACCCCTTTGAATGTCTCCATGGTTTGGTCCTTTTTATCCATGTTCAGGGGCCATTTGCCCGGGTTGACTCGCCCGGCTTTCAGGAACTTGAATGGCCCTGTGGGTTTTGCTGCCGTTGCCACCCCCGCGTAAGCGGATCCATATCCTTTCCCCTTGAGTTCCAGGTGGAACCACATCACGTACTTTCCGGTCTTTTTGTTGTAAACCACTTTGGGGCGTTCCAGGATGCAGCCCTTGGCGATGGGGTGGGAATGGTCCCCCTCCACCACCTTCAGGGCGATTCCTTCGTCCTTCCAGTTATAGAGGTCTTTGGAGGAATAGCAGTGAACCCCTACCTGGGCATAGTTTCCCGCGTCCCCCTCCACCTTGTGTTCCCCGTACCAGTAATAGGTTCCCTTGTCGTACAGGATGCCGCCGCCGTGGGCGTTGATGTGCGCGCCGTTGTTGTCCGTCCAGATTTCTCCGGGTCTGAAGGAAGTATGTTTAATTGGGGTTTCTGCGGTGGAGACGGAAGCCGCACTGTAAAACAGGCAGAGCGCCAAAAGCGATTTCATGGTATTTATCATGGCCGGGATAGTGTGGAAATAGAGGATGGAGAAGGTTCCGGTTGGCCGTACAGCTTGTCCCAGGCGCGGGAAAGAGCGTACAGGGCATATCCGGTGCCGTAGAATTTGTGGTAATTATACAGGGGGTAGTCCCACCAGGCCCCGTCTGTTCCCTGGCGGGTGAGAATATCGTCCGCCAACAGGGATGCATGACGCTTTACCTGGTTTGGCGCCAGCATGTCCAGGCACATTCCTGAATAATAGTATCCGTAATAGAAAAAATAGCCGGAATTCTGGGCGAAACTCTCGTGGGGAGTTGGTTTGTGCAGGGCCATCGTCAGCCATCCCCTGCGGCTCCACAGGCGGTCCAGGCCGTCCACAAGCTGGCGCAGGGAGATGTCCTCCGGTTCCCAGAGCCTGATGGCGTAATCACAGGCGGGAGTGCGGGCCAGGCTGCCGGTATGGCGGTTGATGGGCCTGCCGGGATAGAAGGAATGGGAAAGGGAATAAACATAGGTTCCCGCAGGCGTCCTCTGGGATTTGAGGAATTTCAGTGCGCGGGTGAATATTTTATCATCAAGGGAAAGGCCGAATGATTTTCCTGCCATCCAGGCGGAGATAAGGACGGTTCCCGTCAGGAAAGATGTGGGCTGTGCCGCAGGGCGTTTGCTGAAGCCGGAATAAGTGAGGTAGCCCCAGCCCCCCATGGCGGAAGCCAGTTCATTAAGTTTTTTTACCTGGGAGCGGGCGCATTCCTTCAGTTCCCTGTAGCGAAGGCTGTCCGGGGCCAGTCTTGCAGCCCTCATGCTCATGGCATCCAGCACGTAAGTATGCGCCCAGGTGTTGTAAACGCACAGAGCGTCGCCGCGTTTCAGATGGGGCATCGTACGGATTAGATAGTCTTCAGCACGGGTCATGGCTTCCTGCACGGCGGGTTCATGATGCAGGGGGCTGGCGTTGAGCCCTGCAATGCACAGGGCGGTACTGGCTGTTTTGAAGGTGAGGGGCCCGTCCGGGTAGGGGCAGAGGATGTTCCAGGTGCCGATTACCCGGTGGTCGCCCCAGGAGCCGTCCTTATTTTGCGTTTTCAGCAGGAAATCCACGCCGCGGCGGAATGCCCTGTCAAATTGTCCGGGTTTTGCGGGGGAAATATCCGGGATTTTGGCGATTGGAATAACATCCGTTTTTTCCTCTGGCACGGATTCCCCCTGCGCTGCGGGAAGATGCAGGCACAAGGTGGCGAGAAAAATGGTCGTCAGCGGGCGGAACATGGGTCATGAAGTTGTTGCCGCATCAGAGGGATACAGGGATTCTCTGACGCGGGAGACGGCATATAAGGCATATCCGGTGCCGTAGAATTTGTGGTAATTGTACAGGGGGTAATCCCACCAGGACCCGTCTTCTTCCTGCATGGGCAGGAGGTCGCTTGCCAGATGGGCCGCATGGCGCGCCAGGTGTCCCGGCGCCACTTCCTCCAGGCAGCGGGCGGCGTAATAATACCCGTAATAGAAAAAATAGCCCGCGTTCTGGGCAAAGCTTTCATGGGGAATGGGCTTCTTTACAGCCAGCGAAAGCCAGCCGCCGCGGCTCCAGATGCGTTCCAGGCCGTCTTCCAGCTGACTCCTGGAAATAAAGGACGGGTCATACCGCATCAGAGCCAGATCCCCGGCGGGAGTGCGGGCCAGGCTGCCGGTGTGGCGGTTGATGGGCCTGCCGGGATAAAAGGAATGGGAAAGGGAATAGACGTAGCTGCCGGCGGGCGTCCTCAGTTTTTCCAGGCAGGCGACGGCGCGTTTGACGATGCGGGGTTCCGCTTTGAGGCCAAAGGCCTGTTCCGCGTCCTTGTAGGCAAGAAGGACTGTAGCCGTCAGGAAGGAAGTGGGTTCTCCAATGGGACGCTTGGAAAAAGTTTCAAATGTGTAATAGCCCCAGCCGCCCTGGACGTCCGCCATCTGGTCCAGCGCTTTGACTTGGAGGGAGGCCACCTTTTTGAGTTCTTCGCGCAAAGGGGCATCCGCAGGAAGGTTCCGCGCCGCCCGGCTCAGGGCGGAGAGGCCGTAGGCATGGCCCCATACGCCAAGCACGGTACGGGTGTCTCCCCGTTTCAGGGTGGGCAGCGTGGTTAGCAGGTACTGCAGCGCCTTGTCCAGGGATGCCTTGACGGCAGGGTCTTCTTTCAGGGGGCTGGTCAGGAGGCCGATCACGCACAAAGAGGTGGAGGCTGTCCTGAATGATCTGGGGCCTTCCGGATAAGGGCAGAGAACATTCAGACCCTTGGTGCGCGTATGGTTTCCCCAGGAACCGTCCCTGTTCTGTTCTTTCAACAGAAAGTCAGCCGCCTTCCGGATAGAAGCGTCCAGCGTTTCCCGGGAGGGAGGCGGAACATCCGGAACCCTGGCAATGGGAATGGTATCCCTTTTTTCCGCTTTTTCCGCCGGAACAGGAGCGCAGAGCGCCGTACTGGCTCCAAGGGCGGCAAGGAAAAGGACGGCTTTATTCATGGGGATCCGTTAAGGGAAATCAGGCCTGTTGGTCCTTGATGGTCACCTGGACGGGAAGGCCGGGGGCGAAAATCTGGCTGGCGGGAACCTTGGGCGTGATGATAATGCGGCGCTTGCCGTCTGCTCCCGGAATGGGGCTGGCTTCCGTAATAACGCCGGGAATCTGCATGTTCGTTATTTTGATGACGACGGTTTCCCCCACCTTGGGCGTAGCGGTGGAGTCCGGAAGAGTAGCCTGGACAATCAGTTCCGAGTCTGGCGGAACGATGGTGGCGATTTTGTCAAAAGCTCCCAGTTTGCCGCCGGGTTTCAGCTTTTCCGCCACCGGAATGGCCACCCACTTGTCCGCCACATATCCGCCGTACAGCAGGATGCCGTTTTCCGGGGCCTTGAAAGAGGCCATTTCCCGGTCTGCTTTCAGTTCATTGTACTTATTCTGAAGGCGTCTCAGGGAGACTTCCGCCTCCGTCAGGGCTATCTTTTTCTGTTCCAGATCAAAATCCGCCTGCTTCCTTGCCTGTTCCAGATCCATCTGCTTTTCCTTGACTGCCGTAGCATAGTCTTCCCCCAGGCGATGAATATTGCGCAGCTTGGCCAGTTCCGCAACGAGTTTGGCTCCCTGAACGGCAAATTCGCTTTCCCCAAGTTCATTTTTCAGGCGTTTCAAAATGATCTCTTCCGTTTCTTCCGCCACCTGGTCATCCTTGTACATCTTGGTAAGCTGGTTCAGCTCTTCCTGTTTGTAGGACATGTGGCGCAGGGCTTTGTTGACGCGTTCCTCTTCTTCCGCCAGCATGCGGGCCTTCCGTTTTTCCAGAAAATCCTTTTGATCCTCTTCCGTCCGTGTCAGGGCCGTCTGATATTTTTGCAGGGCCAGGGCGGAACGTTCCTTCTGCTGGTCCAGGGCGTACCGGAGTTTCAGCACCTCCAGGTTCTTGCTCTTGATGGCGCGTTCATAATCTTCGATACTATTGTCCAGTATGCGGAAGTCCGCCTGAGCTACGGATTCCCCTTTCTTGACGGAACTTCCCTGCGGCATGATGCCGAGCAGGAAAATGTCCGAGGTCCCCTTGGGGGAGAAGGAAATGGATTTGGTATTTTTTTTGGGAAGAAGAATGCCCGGGGCAATGGAATCCGCCAGGGAGGGAATTCCCAGGGACAGGGCGGCCAGAAGTCCGGCCATGGTAAGGGATGTGCAGTTCATAATAATAGGATGGAATCAGGACTGGTGAGCGGAGAAGGGGACGAAACGTCCCTTCTTTCCAAGAATAACGGTGTGAAAAGCGGTTTTCTTTCCTTTATGTGAGGCCGGAACGGCTTCCGTGCTTACTTCGAACCCCGCTTTTTGCAGTGTCCGGGAAAGTCGGGTGTCCGGGCGGGCTACCGTAATGACCAGCAGACCGCCCTGCTTGAGTGCGGCAAAATAGTCGGAAGCTTCGGCTACGCTCAGGTTCATGCGTTCGTGCGTGGAATGGGACAGAATGGCGTGGAAGCTTTTCGGATTCTTGCGGGCGATTTGAAGCGCCGGGGTAAATTCCACGCTGACGCGGGGATCGTGCAGGAATCCGGGCCGTTCCTGGTTCATCAGTTCCTTGTGCCAGTAGATAAGCGGTTTGCAGGGTTCCGCCACGATGAAGCGGGCCTTTTCTCTGCGAATTTGATCCATCAGGGCGAACAGGGTGAATCCCAGGCCGAGGCCGTCGAGAAGGAAGGAGGGCTGGTTGGCTCTTTTAACCGGAGCCGCCGCCATGGCTGCCGCCGCTTCATTGCTTCCGTGGGAAAAGCTGGACGCTGTCTGTACGCCGTCGCGCAAAAGAAAGTGGAAACCGTCCCGTTCCCATAGGTCGAGAACGGAGCCGTCGGGCAGGGTGGAGGAAGCTAGTTTGGTAATGGGTTTCATATGAGATAATGCCGGATACACAGCGTAGGAAAGAACGCTTTTCAGGGCAAGTCCGGACAGCGTGTTTGAGATGGAATACGCTTCAAATTAAAAAAAATTGCACGGAATTCAGGTTCTACGCATTCTTTTTCTTGATTTACGGGCTGAAATAAGCGAGAGCTATCGTTCAGCACAGTTATTTTTCCGATATGAGTAATCCACCTCCCCCCTCCATTCCGGGCGGTACTCCGCCTCCGCCCAGCATTCCGACTCCGCCGGCTGCTCCTTCCGTGCCCAAGGCACCTGCCGCTCCGGCCGTTCCTCCGGTAGCCGCCGCGCCTGCGGCACCTGCTGCTCCGCCTGCCGCCGCTGCGCCCACTATTCCCCTTCGTCCCGCCGGTCTTGGCGGAGGCATCAAGCTTGGCGGAGGATTAAAGACGGTTGCCCTCGGCTCCGCCACTACGCCTGTGGCCCCCGTGGTTCCTCCTGCTGGCGCGGCGCCTGCCGCTGCCGCTCCTACTGTTCCTCTGACTCCTCCCGGAGCAGGCATGGCGACAGCACAGCTTCCGCAGGCCACCATCGGGCTGAATACCGCACCCGCGGCCTCTCCGGTTTCTTCCGCCTCCTTTACGGCCAGGAAGTTTCAAGAAGATACGGATGCGGCTCCCAGTACGCTGTTGAATGTTCTCTCCTTTGTGGCCCTTGCCTTTGCGCTTGTTTTCATCGGTTATCAATACGCTACGGACACCTTGGAAGCCCGCAGCATGGTTGGCTGGCTGGGCGGAGACTCCAAGCCTGCCCCCGCTGCTCCCGCCGCCGATGAAGAAACGGCCGATGACGTTTCTGCCGAAGAGTCTTCCGATGATGGCGCCGATGCGGAAGAATAAGTGAACGTAATGATTGTTGAAATACTCTAAGCGGTACTATGGCAAACGTATTTTCTGAAGCAAATTTTGAGGATGAAGTTCTGAAGTCCGACATTCCTGTGCTTGTCGATTTCTGGGCTACATGGTGCGGGCCCTGCCGCATGATCGCCCCGATTATTGACCAGCTTTCTACGGAATTAGCCGGTAAGATCAAAGTGGGCAAAGTGGATGTGGACGCCAACAACGGACTGGCCGCCACCTATGGCGTGCGCACTATTCCCACTCTTCTGATTATCAAGGACGGGGAAATCATGGATACGATGGTGGGAGCTTCTTCCAAGGACGCTATCATGCAGCGTTTGCGTCCGTTCATGTAAATCATCGGACTGGTTTATTCATTCAAACCGGCCTGCTGCGGAATTTACTGCGGCAGGCCGGTTTTTTTACCGGGCAGCATTATTAGAAAAGGACGGATGGGAGAGGATAAAGAAGGAATGGTTCGCTGGAGGAAGATTCATTTTTTCTTGGCAGAACCGTCATGGGAGAATACATTACCAGCGTAGATTCCGAGCAGCGGGGCTATTCCCCGCCCCTTTTTTCGTTATGCGATTTATCTCTGCCATTCTGCCTTTCCTTTCAGTCTGCTGCCTTCTTCCCTCCGCCTGGGGCGCGGGCAACATGGCGCCGGATTTAAAGTCTGGTGCGTTCTGGAAGCTGCCTCAGCCGGATTTGTTCGGAAAGTATTTTAACGGAGAGCCCGGCGGCTGGGTGGATAAAGGCAAGACCCAGCTCCGGATTGCGAAGCCCTCCATCAAGATAGGGGACATGTCCCTGGGGGAAATGCTGGTGAACTGGAAGGACGGAGCCCCCCAGTCAATGACTGTCATGATGTACAACAAGGGGGATAACGGGGCCATTGGCAAGGATGAATTTGACAAGCGCCTGGAGCTCATCAAGGAATCCCTGACCGCTCTTACCGGGATTCAGCCCAAGGAGTACCGGGCCTCCCGTAAGGAGGCGGTAGTCAAAGTCAACGGCTGGTCCTGGATTTGGGACAACGGGGCGATTACCCTGGAGATCAATACATCGCGGGAGGGCAGGGAGTTTGAAGCGGAATTTATCCGGATGAAGGCCGGTCCCACGGAAGATTCCATCGCGAGGGGAGATGCTTCTTCCCGGGCCAGAAAGGCGGATATCAAGCAGCACGTCAGGAAAGAAGGAAAGCGGGTGGTGATTCAGGATATTCCCATGGTGGACCAGGGCCAGAAAGGTTATTGCGTGGTGGCTACCGCCGCCCGCATTTTTGCCTATTATGGAATGGACTATGTGGATCAGCATGAACTGGCTTCCCTGGCCAATACCTCTGCGGACGGAGGCACTAATACGGCGGCAATGGCGGAAAACCTGAAAAAAATCGGGACGCGCTTCCAGATACGGATCAAAGTGCTGGATTCCCTGGCGAATTCCCGTGATTTCAGGAATCTGCTGAAAGCCTATAACCGCGCCGCCTCCAAGCTGAAAAAAGAGAAGGTGGAAAATGAACATGACTGGTCCGGTTTCTGGGACAATGCGGACGGAGAAGTCCTGAAGCTGGCGCGTGCCGGATCACCGTCCCAGGTGGACAGGTGGCTCAATGCCATCAGGCCCTATATCATGGCGGGCATCCCCGTGTTTTGGTCCGTGCAGCTTGGCATTGTTCCGGAACCGTTGCGTTTGTCCCAGACGCGCGGAGGCCATTTGAGGCTGATTATCGGTTTTGACGAGGAAAAGAAAACGCTTATCTTTTCAGATTCCTGGGGGGCCGCCCATACGGAGAAGGAAATGCCGCTGGCGGATGCCATCGCCATTACGACGGGGCGGCAGGTCATGCAGCCTTCCAAATAATAGGTGCGGCATATCCCCTCCTTCTCTGCCGGAAAATCCGTAATATTCTCTCCGTGGTGAAGCAATTCTGCTGGCATGGGCAAGGCGCTGTATTATACTTGCGCCATGATGAACAGAACATTGGTGAAACATGTCCTGGACAGTGAGGAGGAAATGCCGGACGTACTGATTCAGGGATGGGTGCGTACGCGCCGTGATTCCAAGGCTTTTTCCTTTCTGGAGGTGAATGACGGTTCCTCCGTCGCCTCCCTGCAGGTCGTGGCGGATGAGGGTATCCCCGGCTATGAATGGATTGGAGAAATGGTTACGGGGTCTGCCGTGAGCATCCGCGGCGCTCTGGTTGCCGGGCAGGGAAGGCAGCGATGGGAATTGCGCGCCGCTTCCCTGGAGCTGGTGGGGGCTGTTCCGGATTCCTATCCCTTGCAGAAAAAGGGGCATACGCCGGAGTTTCTGCGTTCCATCGCCCATTTGCGCCCCCGCACCAACCTGTTTGGAGCCGTGTTCCGCATGCGCAGCAGGCTGGCCTTCGCCATCCACCGCTTTTTCCAGGAAAGGGATTTTTCCTGGGTCAGCACTCCCATTATTACCGCCAGTGACTGCGAAGGGGCCGGAGAAATGTTCCGCGTGACGACTTTGGATGTGGGAGACGCTGCTTCCCGTGACGCCTCCCGGGATTTCTTCGGCACGTTTACGGCGGAGGAACACGGTTCCTGGGTTGCCACGGATCTCCCCAGCTTCTGGACCAATGGGAAAACCGTCACCTTCGTCGGCACACTGGATATGAACAACCTTTCCGGAAGCGGAACTATTGAACTCGCTTCCATTAAATCTTCCCAACTGGGAGGCAATCTCAATTTGGACCTGAGCGGCCTGGACATTACCGGCAACAACCAAATTCAAGCGGATGTAACACAGGTCACGGAAAACGACATCATCAAGGTGTTGATTAACTACGAAACCGTTCCGGAACCCGCAACGGCCACGCTGAGCCTCCTGGGACTGGGCGGTCTGCTGTTAAGAAGAAAGAGACAGTAGCCTCTTCCGCATGTCTGATTCCACCCCGGCTTATTCCTAAAGGAAAGCCGGAGTTTTCTTTTGCCGCTGGCCCGGTTTGCGCACGCCTCCCTTATACCGCAACATTTATCCTGCGGAACCATATAGCATCCTTCCAGACGGAAAAATCCGTTTTCCGGAGCAGGTCAGAAATCGCAATTCCGCGGGGTACGGGCAAAAGGCAGGACGTCGCGGATGTTGGTCACCCCGGTCACGAACATCAACAGGCGTTCAAACCCGGCCCCGAATCCGGCGTGCGGCACCGTGCCGTAGCGGCGCAGATCCGCATACCACCGGTACGCTTCCGCATTCATGCCCATGCTGCGCATGTTTTCCTCCAGAATATCCAGCCGCTCCTCACGCTGGCTGCCACCCACGATCTCACCGATGCCGGGCACCAGCACATCCATGGCGGTAACGGTCTTTCCGTCTTCATTCAGGCGCATGTAGAAGGGTTTAATCTCCTTCGGGTAGTTGTACACGATGACGGGACATTTAAAATGCTCCTCCGTCAGGAAGCGTTCATGTTCGCTCTGCAGATTGATGCCCCAGGAAACGGGGTAATCAAATGTTTTGCCGCTCTTGAGCAGGATATCCACGGCTTCCGTATAGGAACAGCGCACAAACGGCGTTTCCTTCACATGCTCCAGGCGTTCCCGCAGCCCCTTGTCTACAAAACGGGTCAGGAATTCCACTTCTTCCGCGCTGTTTGCCAAGGCATCGCCGACGAGAAAACGGACAAACTCTTCCGCCATGTCCATGTCTCCATACAGGTCGCAGAATGCCATTTCAGGCTCCACCATCCAGAATTCCGCCGCATGGCGCGTAGTATTGGAGTTCTCCGCCCGGAACGTGGGGCCAAAGGTATAAATGTTGCTCAGGGCGCACGCGAACGCTTCCCCT
>Ga0224750_1049_pt1 | contig 11044 bp, 15 predicted proteins | sample LIM_F_Vancomycin_2_FD_182072 | JGI IMG/M metagenome (GOLD analysis project Ga0224750, IMG submission 182072) | Enriched cells from gastrointestinal tract of the lab mouse from Pacific Northwest National Laboratory (PNNL), Richland, Washington... | ecosystem: Host-associated > Mammals > Digestive... | reverse complement strand
GGCCGAAGGCGCGGCCGACGCCCCTGTAACACGTCAGATAAGCCACCTATTGCGGTTTCAATTCGTACCAATTTGGATCGTTAAAGATGAAGAAAATCAGCCATCAAATTCGCGTCAGTATCGAGTCGGACGGTCAGGTCTTGGAAAGCCCGAAAGGGCGGTTGTTCTTCGACGACACCACGGCTCAATTCACCGATCTGTCAGGCGTGCGCATTCTGCGTTGCGGCGTGGATACGGTGCGGCAGTTGTACAACGGCAAGCTCCGGCCGGAAGTCATGGCGCTGTTTGACCTGTCGGTGGATGTGGTCGAGTTCGCCGGCTACGAATGGTCCAAGGGCCGTATCGGTCGCGACTCCGGCTATCAGTACCGCCTGCAGAACGCTGAAATGGGTCTGATCCTGCTAATCAAGAATCACAACATCAAGGTCGACACCATTGGCTCGCACCTCAAGATCGAGGTATCGCCTCACGCCCTCGATGGCGCCGATCCGCGCATCCTCCAGGGCGTGCTGGATGATTTGGCCGCTGCCGTGCTGAGTCACTGCGAAACCAACCAAGCCGCTGTGCATATCGCCCTGGACGTACAAGGCTGGAAACCGCCTCGCGATCTGGTGGATCGCATGCATTGTCGCTCGCGTCGGGTGCGCCAGATCAGCGGGATCGAGCGGATCGAGTTCGACGGCAACGCCTCGGTCTACGGGCGTGGCGAGACGTACATGTTCGGCTCGGCCAACGGTCTGCAACTGTCGATCTATAACAAGACCCTCCAGGCTCGGGCCACCGACAAGCTCGACTATTGGGAAAGCGTGTGGGCAACCCTGAACGGGGATCCGTTCGGCGATGGCGACCCGGCCTATAACCCCCTGGAAACGGTCTGGCGGCTCGAATTCCGCTTCCATCACTCCATCGTCCAGCAGTTCTCCGAAGGCTCGCGTATGGCCTCGGGGGAGGTCATTGGCTGCCGCACCTATGAGGGCCTCTGCCCGCATCTGCAAGGACTGTGGAACTACGCCTGCGAAAGCTTCAAGCTGCTGAGCCGGACGGCGGTCTACGATCCGTTCTGGAGCCTGATCAGCCAGGACGCCCGTGTCCAAGTCGAGTGCGATCCGCTGATCGAGCGCACCGAGTATCGGCGCTACTACAAGACCGCCAAGGGCTTCAGCGGGCGCAACTGCGAGATGTTCCTTGGCCAGTTCGTGAGCCTGATCGCGCGGGAGCGTGTCCCGGCAAAAAAGGCTATTGAGTCCGCCCGCAAATTGGAGTTCTGGCACGTTATCGAAGACCACTATCTCGCCAAGGGTTGGACTCGTCGCGATCTGGAAAGGCACATACACAAGCTGATGTGTGATCGGTATCTGCGGCGGGGGTATGCCGTCTAATGTCGATCACCAAGCTCCCCGATGGCCGTTGGTTCGTCGATGTAGAACCGATCAAGGGCAAGCGCTTTCGCAAGCGGTTCAAGACCAAGATGGAGGCGCAGCAATTCGAGGCCACCGCGCGTCAGAAGTGTGCGGAAAATCCCTGCTGGACGCTCAGGCCGAAGGACCGTCGGCGTCTCTCGGAGTTGGTCGAACTCTGGTATGAACTGCACGGCCAGACCCTGAGCAACGGGCATCGTTGCGTGGCGATTCTGCGGTTGGTGGCAAAGGACCTGGGCGACCCGGTCGCTGTCTCCCTGGAGCCTGCGAAAGTGGCTCGGTTGCGTAGCCGACAGATAGCCAATGGCATGTCGGGCAAGACCGCGAACAACCGTCTTGGCTACCTCAAGTCCATGTACAACGAATTGCGCCAACTCGGCGTCATTGACTATGAGAATCCGGTAGGGCGCATGCGGCCGCTCAAGCTTCAGGAAAGACCGCTGTCGTACCTGACCAAGCATCAGGTGTCCGAACTGCTTACGGCCCTGGATGCGCGCACCACGTCGCCACATCCGAAGATGGTCGCTCGTATCTGCCTCGCGACAGGGGCTCGATGGGGTGAGGCTCAGGCGCTGACGCCGGAACGTCTGAAAGGTAATACGGTGATCTTCGCCAACACTAAGTCCAAGCGTGTGCGCTCGGTGCCGATCTCGGAAGAATTGGGCGCCGACCTTCGCCGGCATTGGCAGACCCACGGGCCGTTCACGAACTGCCTTGGCGTGTTCCGCCTGGTGCTGCTGTCGACCTCCATCAAGCTGCCGAAGGGGCAGGCCAGCCACGTACTGCGCCACACGTTCGCCAGTCACTTCATCATGAACGGCGGGCACATCGTGACGTTGCAGCACATCCTGGGGCACGCCTCGTTATCGATGACGATGCGATATGCGCATCTATCGGAAGAGCATCTATCCGAAGCTGTGAAATTGAATCCGCTTAACGTTATCCGTGTTGGGTAGGCTGCAATAGCACAGGGTCGGGATCGCTCTGTGGCCAGAATACAAGGCCAAACGGGTCTGCTTTAACGAGAATTCCTGGCTCGTTGACTTGCCATTGGTTCATGTCTTCGGCTGTGACGATTATTGCCTCAACGGTTCCAGTTGTTTGGCCGGATTCAATTAAGACTGCATCGCCGATCTTTATCTGTTTGCCGCAAAGGTAATGCATGTGGGGATTCCTTTTCGCGATGGCTACGGATGCATTATCGACACTTTTTCGACACGTTTCCGATCCCCAAAAAAGCAAAGCCCCCGAAACGCTAGGCATTTCAGGGGCTTGGCAGGGTGATCTGGAGCGGGCGAAGGGAATCGAACCCTTTAGACAGGAGTATCGGTGCATTGCAATGTGTTGCGATATGGCCAATTCTGTAGGCTATCAATTCGGATTCATGCTTTTGTGTTTCTTCGATTTCGACACTTTTTCGACACAGCACGCTCAATCGAGTGCGGGTATTCCGAATTTTTAAGTTTGCTCGCTGTGTTTTTCATAAATTATATAGCGTGGAGCTTAAGCTGAATAATTAAATTCTTGTGGTCACATAATTATGAAATGGTTGATATGATGGATAGTTCTCCAGTAGCGAAACATCAATTTCACTGGCGATCTTTTTATTGTGAATTGTGTTAAGGTATTTCTTTTCGCTTTGCTGTCTGACGAGTCTCTCTAGATGCTCTTTCGGGGACTTTACCTGTTCGATATCGGCGAAGGGTTTGATTTTCTTTTGGATTGCGAATACTCGCCTAATTGCCTCTGTGTCAGCTAGAAGCCATGCTTCTAGCTCTTCCCTCGGTATAATTATAAGTGTCGACGGGAATGAGCAGTTTTCAAGCTTTTTAGTAAGTTCCCGCTTTAAGTTTTCCTCCTTGTTTCTGTCAAGGTCGTGAAAGAGGAAAATGTGTTTGCACCCTTTTTTCTCTAACTGATCTACCCAGGCAGCGCATTTTGATTTTAGCTTTCCACAGCCTTTTCCTACGAAGTGCGTGATAGAGAAGGCTTCCTTTTTTAAGTATTTAGAAAGAATTTCTTTTATTACGTCTACGTCGCTATTGTCTTCGGCAATTACGCCAATTTTTGTCGCCATTATAAGTCTCCGTGTTTCCAGTACTCGCCGAGCCCGCCTACGTCGCGTAAATAGCTCTTCAGTTCTGCAAGTTCTTCGGGGCTTAAGCTATTTTTTAATGTGGAAACTTCTGTTCCTTCATTTGTTTTTGTTACTCTGAATACCTTGTTGAGTTCTAGTTGGTCTAATAACTGGTCTGAGTGGGTGGATACGATGATTTGTTTTTCTGAACTCAGGCTTTGAATGAGTTGGATGATGCTAGAGAGAAGCCCATGATGTATGCAAACTTCAGGTTCTTCAATTAGCATTATTTTGCTTTTGTCGGTTATTATGTAAAATATTAATGCTAGGATTCTGAATGTACCTTCAGATAGTTGGCTTGGAGAAAGTGAATTTTCAGAAATGTGGAAATTTGGAATGATAATGTTGTTTTTCTTCTCTTTTGATATAAGTCGTCCGCCGATTGCAACTTTATATGTGGCTGAAGATGTTTCTATTTCTTGGAACTTAATCTCATCGACGAGATTTAGACCATTCCGTCCAATGATGTCAATGAATTGTGCGTAACTTGAGCTTTTTGATTTGTAAGATGTATATAAGTCGTATAGAAATTTTTTGTGGCCTGAGATGGATATGCCTCTACGTGCGCCCATCTCGCTTTCTACTTCAAATGAAATAGGGCAATTAGATGGGTTGGTGAAGACGGATGCGCTGTAGTAACTAATTGATTTTACAAAATCCTTAATTTCTAAAAGGGTTTGAAAAACCTCTGAGGAGTTAGCGTGCGGATAGTTAGACTCTAGAAAATTCTTCAGAGGTTCAAACATATTCCGCCTGGATGACGCGTAGTCATGAAGGATATTTAAGGGAACCCCTATTTTTTTTCGTCTACCCGTAATTGAGTGTAAATACCAAGATTCTCTAGAGCTTATGATTTCGTCTTCATTTCGGTCGTTATTCGTAATGCTTATTTTGGCTTCATAGACAATCGGGTTTCCATTGTAATGGAAAGTCGCCTTTAATTCGCTATCAGAGAGGAAAGCACTGTTTTCTGTATTTTTATAGTATAGTGAGGCTCTGGTGTGTAGTAGACCACCGAGAAGTTGGATTGCGGATAGGATGTTCGTTTTTCCTGAGCCATTCCTTCCGATTAGAACAGAAAGATTTTTATTGGGTTCGAATTTTGTTGATACGCATGAGCGATAGTTGCTAATTTCGATTTTGGAGAGTGTTATTTCGGCCATGTTGTGCCTGCTTTAGTTTTTCTTCGTTTTAGGGAGTCAACCCATTGGGCTGAAGCTGCTCGCCGCAGTGCAGTAACGTGTCTTCATTCGATCACTGCTTACTTTGCGATCATTGTCATAACGTGCACGCCAGATTCTGCACTGCTCATGGAAATACTGCTTGGCAGCCTTACGACATTCGCGGTAGTCGATTGATCCGCGTCGGTGATTGGCGCAGACACTGGAGCCATCTATGTGATTGTTTACGGATAGCCATTCCGCTAGGTAGTTTGTACCGCCATTCCAGCTTTTGATCCACTTAGAGGTTCGTTCGTGGTTTGCTCGATTGGTTTGGCGTTGCTGTGTTTGCTGGGGCGCAGACACTACTCGATGGGATGCTGGCGGTGTGTAGGTATTGGCCGGTTTTTGCGGCCTGTAATTACTATCGTTATAAACAGTTTGCTTAGGCTGGTTCTGCTGATGATTGCGTGCATTAACACTTTCCCAAAAAAGCTCTTCTGATGTCTTTTGGGGCTGGTCTTGGGGAGTGTGAGCGTTAGGGGTGTGAGCAGATTTCTCAAGGTTAGAGGGTTGGCTGGGTTGTGGTTTTGGAAGGAAAGAGAGTTTATTTCCTACCATGTGTAAAGCCAACCCTGAAAGTCCTAGCCCTAGAGCAATTGCGAGCGACCATTTACCAAAGCTCTGGCTCCGCTTTCTTCTTAAGTACTCTGGTGCATCGTCCTTGTCAGCTTTCATTCTTGCCTTCCGTCCGTAGGGCATACCATCGCAGTGCTACTTTTCTAGTGATCGCTATCCCGCGTTTTGATTGGGCAAGTTTCGATTGGCTTCGTCATAGTCCGGGCTTGTTTGTCCTGCTTCCGGAGCGACTTGGCCGCTGGCGATCCATAGCGCATAGCTAGGGAACAGCTTTACCAGTACCTCAACCTCCTCGGTACTGATGCGAGCTTTCCGGTGGCGCAGATTCTTCCACCTGCTCCAAGAGATATCAGATTGCCTTACCAGTTCGTCAAGCCCAGCCTTATAGATCAAAGCTATAGCTCTATCCTGAATTGATTCCATTTTGATCTATAAAATTATCAGTTCAATATTTGAACTCTAAATCTGAACTGATAGACTCCGTTTGAGTTCAATAATTACACCGTGGATTTGCCCCTGCGGTGCTGTTGCAACGAATAGTGACGGAACGAGCATGGAACTGGAAGAGCTTAACCCCAGCGCCCTGATAGGGCCGCAACAGGATGTGGAGTCCATCGAACGGTGGGCGGAGCGCAACGGCATTAGCTATGGCACCGCCCGCGCCTGGGTTTACCGGGGTGTGCTGCCGTCCGTGAAGCTCGGAAAGCTGCGCATGGTGAATAGCGCGCTGCTTCGCAACTGGCTGTTGGAACAGGAGTGGACGGCATGAGCCGCACCGATCCGCAATTCAAGCTCCGTATGCCTCCAGCCCTTCGCGCTCGGGTTGAACAGGCTGCGAAAGCCTCGTTGCGCTCCCTGAACGCTGAACTGGTTCTCCGTATTCAGCAGAGCTTCGAAGGGGAGGGAGCTACTGATGCATCAGTGCAACTACCTACGCCAAACCCACGCCCCGGACTGCGCCTGCTCTGTGTGCTGGTCCGTAAGGCAGGCCATCCCATTGCACAGCCCGTCGCCGTGTCCGGATTGCCGGCCCCCTGGGCTGCCCTATCTGGAAGGTGGCCGCTGGATCTGCCGTCCCCGTTCCTTCTGCGCGAAACACGATCCGTCCCGGCGTCCGCCGAAGTACTGGCACGTTGTGTACGACAGCGGGAAGCCCACGCCCTTTGTGCCCGTGCGCGAAGCATTCCAACTGGAGGGCTGACCCATGCTCGCTAACACCCTGAAAGCGCTGCTCCTGCTCTGCCTGATCCGGGCCGCCCGCACTGTGGCCGATCCGGTCAAGGGCCGCGCTCCCGGCTCGTCGGAACAGCCTCACCGTTCCGGCGAACGGAAGCACGGGCGGAGCGCACCCTTGAACGCCTCCCCCCTGAAACAGCCTCCGCTGGGGAGTGTGGGGCATCTCCTCCGCCCCGCGCTCCCGAGCCCTCGGCGGCAAGAGCGGGATGACAAGGGCAGAGCCCTTGGTGTTGCTCTGCGGGTTCCAAGGGGAAGCGTTCCCCTTGGCCGTCGGAGACGACGTTGCGATAGGGGTCGTTACCCGGATGGGCTGAGACGAACACCCGTGGTTGGCTTGGTTCGCTAGCGAATAGAGCCCGGCCCGCAGGGATCGCCCGACAAATCACTTTCACCCAACACCGCTGAATGAAGGCGAAACAGCCGAATTTGCAGCAGCGGGACAACTCACGCCGAAAAAGGCGAATTGAAGGAGAAACACCGATGAACATGTTTGCAACCCAAGGCGGCGTCGTCGAACTGTGGGTCACCAAGACCGACACCTATACCTCGACCAAGACCGGGGAAATCTACGCCTCGGTCCAGTCCATCGCCCCGATCCCGGAAGGCGCCCGTGGCAACGCCAAGGGCTTCGAGATCAGCGAATACAACATCGAGCCGACCCTGCTGGACGCCATTGTCTTCGAAGGCCAGCCGGTGCTCTGCAAGTTCGCCAGCGTGGTCCGCCCGACCCAAGACCGTTTCGGTCGGATCACCAATACCCAAGTCCTTGTGGATCTGCTGGCCGTGGGCGGCAAGCCGACCGCGCCGACCGCCCAAGCCCCGGCCCGCCCGCAAGCGCAAGCCCAAGCCCCGCGCCCGGCCCAGCAGCCGCAGGGCCAGGACAAACAAGACAAGTCCCCGGACGCCAAGGCGTAAGCCGTAGGAGGCCGCGATGCTCCGCTATCTCTCGCTGTTCGCGGTAGGTCTGGCCACCGGCTACGCCTGGGGCTGGATCGACGGCCTAGCGGCCTCCCTGGCTGTTTGAGGACTGATCGCTATGTCAGGCGTTGTCGCTGTGCAGGTGTGTACCGCGTGGACCTCGACCCCCGAGGGCTTCATGGCGTGTCGCGAACTCGCATGGCAACAGGCCTACCTGATTCCGCCCGAGGCCGCTGGATACGTGGACATCCTGGTCAACGGTGGTTTCTCCCCGGAAGCCTTCGGCATCGGTGCCGCTGGCGTCCTGGGATCGTTCGTGACGGGGCTTTTGATTGGCTGGGTCGCGTCACTTCTTCGTAAAGCCAAGTAGAGAGGAAACACCATGAAAGCAATGAAGCAACGCATCGCCAAGTTCAGCCCGGTCGCCTCGTTCCGCAACCTGTGCATCGCCGGTTCCGTCACTGCCGCGACTTCGCTGCCGGCCTTCGCCGGGGTGATCGACACCAGCGCGGTGGAATCGGCGATCACCGATGGGCAGGGCGATATGAAGGCCATTGGCGGCTACATCGTCGGCGCCCTGGTGATCCTGGCCGTTGCCGGCCTGATCTACAGCATGTTGCGCAAGGCGTAACGGGTGCTCTGGTCGGTGTGGTTGGGGGCGTTCTTCGCCGGCGCCTTCATCACCGGGTACCGGACCGGCGAATTCTTCTAACCGAACAGACCGAGGCGGAAGCCCCCTCCGGAGTTTCCGGCAGGGGGCTTTTTCATGGGTGACTGGATGAGTAACAACGCACGTTCCGGCTTTGGCCGAATTCTTCCGCTGCTGGGCCTGCTGGTCTCGTTGCTGTGGCATTCCTTGGCGAGCGCGGACTTCTACCAATGGAAGATTTCCATCCCCGGAAAGCCCACGGCCTTCTTTCCATCCTATACGGCGGCGTGCCAGTACTACTTCGATAACACGTCGGCCAACTGGCTAAAGAAAATCAACAAGCTGAGCTACGACGTAGTTCAGTGCAGTGTTTCGGGTTCTGGCGGAATTACCTGGGAGCCGTCGGCTGCCATCTTGACTGGCGATAGCTGCCCTCCGGAACAAGAGATCGATCCCGCCGACGGTGCCTGCAAACCGCCGCCCGAAGAATGCAAGGAAGGCGAACTGTTCCCGGCCAAGGGGCCGGACTCGCCGGTAGTCACCTCGGGCGGGCGAAACTATGTCGGTGACGGTGGCGCTCCGACTGCCTGTTATCAAAGCTGCCAGTACGGCGGCAGTCCCAGCCCGGCCAGTTGCTATCTGGTCAAAGGCTCCACCACGACGGGCTTCTGCAATTACATCCTCAAGGGCACCGGGCAAAGCTGCGGCGCCGACTCCTATACCTTCGCGCAGACCGGCGACTCGCTGAACCCACCCGACACCCCGAACACCGATCCTTCCGACCCGAACGACCCCGGCTGCCCGCCCGGCTGGTCGTGGTCGGGGACTACCTGCGTCAAGACCTCGACCGATCCCACGGATCCAACCGACCCGACCACGCCGGGCGGTGATGGCGATGGCGGCGGCGATGGCAATGGCGGTGGAGACAACAACGGCGGCGGCAACGATGGCGGCACCGGCAATGGCGGCGACGGCAGCGGGGGAGGGGACGGCAACGGCGGGGGCGATGGTAGCGGCGACGGTGACGGCAGCGGCACGGGCGGCGATGGCAACGGCACCTGCGACCCGGCGAAAGAGAACTGCTCCACCGGCCCCGAAGGCCCCGGCGGCGAACTCAAGGAACCCACGCCCGGCAGCTGGGATGACGCTATCGCCACCTGGGAAAAGAAGGTCGAGGAAGCCAAGCAAGAACTCAAGACCAAGGTGAAGGCCAACGTCGATCAGATGAAGGGCGCGTTCGACCTCAACCTGGCGGAAGGCGGCGGGCAACTGCCCTGCGAGCCCATGACCATTTGGGGCAAGTCCTACTCCCTCTGTATCTCCGACTACGCCGGCCAACTCTCCAGCCTGCGCGTGGCGCTGCTGCTAATGGCCGCGCTGATCGCCGCCCTCATTCTGCTGAAGGACTGACCCTATGGAATGGCTCTCCGGTTTTCTCGATCAGATCATCGCCTTCTTCCAGTGGATCTGGGATTTCTTCGCCCAAGGCATCTATGACTTCGTGCGCGACGGACTGGTGGTCGCCACCAAGGCGTCGATGTACGCCGCGCTCCAGACCCTGATCCTGCTGATCGATGTCAGCTACACCGCCGCCCGCGAACTGATCGACAGCCTCGGCGTGCCGCAGATGATCCGCAGCATGTACGCCGCGCTGCCGGGGCCGATTGCGGCGGGTCTGGCCTTCTTCGGCGTGCCGCAGGCGCTGAACATCATCATGGTCGCGGCGGCGACGCGCTTCTGCATGCGCTTCGTGCCGTTCATTGGGAGGTGATCCGTGTCGATCAAGATCCACCACGGCCCCAATGGCTCCTACAAGACCTCCGGCGCTATCCAGGATGACGCCGTGCCCGCGCTGAAAGACGGGCGGGTGATCATCACCAACGTGCGCGGCTTCACCCTGGAGCGGGCCTATCAGGTCTTTCCGGACCTGCCCAACACGGCGGAGATCATCAACCTCGATCTGGAGTCGCTGGAAGACCTCGAAAAGATGCGCACGTGGTTCCAGTGGGCGCCCCGCGGGGCCTTCCTGATCTTCGACGAAACCCAACTGCTGTTTCCCAAGTCCTGGCGGGAAAAAGACCTCGAGCGCTTCGACTACCCCGGTGGACCGGAAGCGGCCCATGCGGCCGACCGCCCCATGGGCTGGCTCGACGCCTGGACCCGGCACCGGCATTTCAACTGGGACATTGTCCTCACCACGCCGAACATCTCCTACATCCGCGACGACATCCGCATGACCTGCGAGATGGCCTACAAGCATTCCAACCTCGCGGTGATCGGCATCCCTGGCCGCTACAAGGAGGCCCAGCATGACGCCCAACTCAACCGTCCGCCCGCCGATGGCACCATCATCGAGTACAAGCGGATCCGAAAGCAGACCTTCGCCCTCTACCAGTCCACGGCCACCGGCAAGACCCAGGACACCAAGGCGGGCAAGAGCCTCTTCCGGTCGCCTAAGCTGGTTCTTCTACTGGCATTGCTGGCCGGCACTATTGGCTTTGTCTGGTATATGGGGCCTCTGCGCACGATTGGCGGTCCGGCTGCTGCGACACCTGCCGACGCTCCTGGCGACCCTGCTCAAGCCCCTGCTGCGCCCGCTGCTGTGGCTGCTCCAGCGCGTCCTGCTGCGAATAGCTTTCTTCCTCCTGGGCTTGTACCTGATGGGCCTGCTGCTGCGCCTGTTGATCTGAACGCCCATCCCTTCGCCGATCGGCGGATCTCCATCCTTGCCCACGCCTACCGCAAGTCGCGGGGCGATATCTACATGTTCGCCCTGGACGATCCCACGGGCCGGCACCTGGAACTCACCAGTTGGCAACTGATCGGCTCCGGCTACCGGGTGACGCCCAAGGGCGAGTGCGTCGTAGAGCTTCGCTATGAGGACTGG
>Ga0224750_1047_pt1 | contig 11119 bp, 10 predicted proteins | sample LIM_F_Vancomycin_2_FD_182072 | JGI IMG/M metagenome (GOLD analysis project Ga0224750, IMG submission 182072) | Enriched cells from gastrointestinal tract of the lab mouse from Pacific Northwest National Laboratory (PNNL), Richland, Washington... | ecosystem: Host-associated > Mammals > Digestive... | reverse complement strand
AAAATCCGCTAAAAAGCCTGATAAAAAGGTAAATAACACGACGGACAACAAAGCGAATAACAAGGTAGGTAATAAGGTAAACAATAAGGCGAATAACAAACCTAGCAATAAATCCAAAACTCATTAACACCGTTATTAAAACGACATAAACTGACGTATTATTTGTCAGTGTACTTGGCTTGCGAATATTTTCATGTCGTTTTTTGGCTAAAACTGCTATGATGCACAAGTTTTTCAACGCTTCAATTATCGGTTTTTGACGTTGTTTTTTTAAGGCATTCTCAAAACTGTTCGAGGAAATCATGAGCGCAGCGACCGCACCTATCAATACTTTTACTATTACTGCCCCTGATGACTGGCATATTCATTTACGGGATGGGCAGGCGCTTGCCACGACGGTGCCCCATGCGGCTGCCAATTTTCGCCGCGCCATTTGTATGCCAAATTTGGTGCCACCCGTCAAAACCGCCGCTGATGCTATCGCTTATCGTGAGCGTATTTTAGCGCAAGTGCCCAATGACAGTATCTCCCAGCAATTTGAGCCATTAATGACGCTTTACTTAACGGAGTCACTGACGGCAGAAGACATCGAAGCCGCCGTTGATTCAGGTGTGGTAAAAGCAGTCAAGTTATATCCTGCAGGTGCGACCACCAATTCTGCGGATGGGGTGAGCCATATCAATCATTGCACCGATGTATTTGCCAAGATGGAAGCGTTGGGTTTGCCGCTGTTGGTTCATGGTGAAGTGACGCACCATCATATTGATATTTTTGACCGTGAAAAACGCTTTATTGATGAAGTGATGGTCAATCTCATTGATAAATTTCCAAAACTAAAAATCGTCTTTGAACACATCACCACCAGTGATGCCGCTGACTTTGTGTTGTCACAGGGCAAAAATGTCGCAGCGACGATTACCCCGCAGCATTTACTGTTTAATCGTAATCACCTGCTGGTGGGCGGCGTTAAACCACATTTTTATTGCTTGCCGATTCTAAAACGCCAAAGTCACCAAAAAGTATTACTTGATGTGGCAACCAGTGGTAATCCCAAATTCTTTATTGGTACCGACTCTGCGCCCCACGCGACGCATACCAAAGAAAATGCTTGCGGTTGTGCAGGCTGTTATAGCGCATCGATTGCGCTGCCCTTGTATGCCCAAGCCTTTGACAGCGTGGGCAAACTTGACAAGTTAGAAGGCTTTACCAGTATTCACGGGGCAAAATTTTATGGCTTACCTACCAATAGTGATAAAGTGACCTTGGTGCGTGAAGCATGGCAAGTCCCCGAGCATTATCCTTATCTTGACGGTAAAAATTTGACCCCGCTGATGGCTGGACAAACGCTGGACTGGAAAGTGATGCCATTTGATTTAGCCGTATGATTTTTTACCCTTTATTTTTCTGTTTTTTTCCGCAAGGTAACGTATGAGCGCCACAACTGACCCCATGACTATTGCCAACCGTTTTCGCAATTACTTGCCCGTGGTGGTGGATGTAGAGACAGCAGGGTTCAATCCAAAGACCGATGCCTTGCTTGAGATTGCCTGTATTCCAATTTTGATGGATGATACCGGGCGTTTTTACCCAGGGGAGGCGGTCAATGCTCATATTGAGCCGTTTGAAGGGGCAAATCTTGAAGCGCGCGCCCTGCAATTCACCGGCATCAATCCCCACAGTCCGATGCGAAAAGCCATTGCTGAAGATGAAAAAACCGCCGTTCGCCGTATTTTTAAATATTTAAAAACGGTGCGTCAATCTACCCAATGTACCAAATGTATTTTGGTAGGGCACAATGCGCATTTTGACCTGGGCTTTTTAAATGCTTTAATTGAGCGTACCCATAGCAAAAATCAAAGCCAATTTCACCAGTTCTCCGTGTTAGATACCGTCACTTTATCAGCGCTTGCTTTCGGTCAAACGGTACTGGCGAGAGCGTGCAAACTCGCTGGACTAGAATTTGATGGTAATGAAGCGCATTCTGCCTTATATGACACCCAAAAAACGGCTGAATTGTTTTGTTATATCTTAAACAATTATCCGCTGCTGACGCCAAACTTGGCGAGCGATGAGGCTAATGATGATGAGTATAAGAGTGATGAGCGTCAGGATAGCAATGACGAGGGCGTACTAGTGCCATCTGACGACCCTACTGATGGCTAAATTTTTTGGTAGTGATTTGGATATTTAACCTTGTTTAATATCCAAATCACAATTCATCCAAATCTTTAAACCTTAACTGCCACGAATATCAGTATCATGAATATAATCAGCGCCGCAGTCGCAAGCGCCATTTTTTTGCCATAGCTTGTATCTTCGCGCTGGGTTTGCTTGAGTAATGACAGGGTGGCAATACCTTGTGAAATGCGTATGGCGTCAGGGTGACCATGTGCCGCAGCCAGCTCTAGCCAGTATTTGCCCATTTCGCTATCTTGCTCAACCTCATGTCCTGCATAGTACAGTTTACTGAGTAATTTCTGCGCACGATTATCATGCTGCGAGGCTGCTTGTTGCAACAGTAGCAAAGCTTGTTGGGAGTTTTGAGAAATCTTGAGTAAGTGATTGCCTTCAAATAGCCACAGCGCTTGGCGCAGTAATGCATCAGTAAGACCATGCTCGGCAAATTCATCAATCACTTGTACGGCTTTTGCCAAATTATCTGCTGAGATAGTGTTTTCCCCTACATTTTCTGCTGGTACATTGTATTCTAGTACATCATTTTCTAATACATTATTTTCTAATAAATTGTCCCTTGATTGCGCTGTTTGAATCAGCGCAACCGCTTTTTCATATATTGCTCGGCTTTGCTCAGTCATGTCTGAATCAAGCCATTGAATGGTCTGCAAATCCTGTGCAAGCTCGCCAAAAATCGCATGTTTGTTGACCACTGCCTGCGATTCGGCAATGGATTTTCGCTGATTGAGCAATCCTTCATGCAGTGTGGGATTGAGTAGCGCGGCTTCAACTTCTGCCCTGTAGCGGGCGATTTCTTGTGCTTGGCGTTGCTGTTCTTGTTGTCGTTTTTGCTGTTCAATTTGTTTGGCTTGGGCTCTTGCTTGCGCAATAACTTGGCGATTTGAGCGTGTTTTTGATGGGATTTTGCTGGTTAGCGATTGAGAGGTAAGGGGATTGTTGAGCAAAGTGGGCGGCACCATTGACGCCGTTTTTTCAGCCATGCGTAAAGGTTTATCAGTAACAGGGGTGACATTTTCTGATACCGCTTCATGATTACTGGGCGCATCCATGATATTTGGTGCATCCATCACCGGGGTGATTTGCATCACTGTTTGGCTAAAATCTGGCACCTCGGTAAAGTCAAACCGATAAATTTGCGGCAATTCCACACCGTCATCGGCAGCTATCTCATTGGGATATTTACGATCAATCAGCGGATTGTCTTCATCGGTGACAAATTTGAGATGAGATAAGCGAGATGCAATCATGGTGTTGGATAAATGTTGATAGTGATGTCATTATAGAGGACAAATAACCGAAAGTAAAAAAGCCAAAATCATAAAAAAACCATAAAAAAGGACAGCATCACTATCCTTTTTTATCGCCTTTTTTCACTGCCCTTTTAATGGCAATCTCACGCTGACTTGTGACAGCGCAATTTTACAGTCGTTATCTTGCAGGTGTTATAGTGCAATTATTGGGCAATGGTTACAGGCGTTTTTGATTGTAATTCTTCAAACGTGACACCGTCTGCTAGCTCAACCAGTTTTAGACCGTTATCGGTCACATCCATGATGGCTAAATCAGAGATGATACGATTCACCACTTTTTTGCCTGTCAAGGGTAGCGTACATTCAGCCAATACTTTTGGCTCACCATGTTTGTTGGTATGTTCCATCAATACAATGACGCGTTGAACACCTGCGACCAAATCCATCGCGCCGCCCATGCCTTTGACCATCTTGCCAGGAATCATCCAGTTGGCAAGATCGCCATTTTCCGAAACTTCCATCGCCCCTAAGATGGCAAGGTTGACTTTGCCGCCACGAATCATGGCAAATGATTGTGAGCTTGAAAAAAAGCTCGCACCAGTCGCTGTGGTGACGGTTTGTTTACCCGCATTGATCAAATCTGGGTCAACTTTATCGGGTGTTGGGAATTCATCAATCCCAAGCAGCCCATTTTCTGATTGTAGCCAAACATTAACACCTTCTGGAATATAGTTCGCCACTAAGGTTGGCAAACCGATACCTAGATTGACATAAAAGCCGTCTTGTAGTTCTTTTGCGGCTCTTTGTGCCATTTGTTCACGAGTCCATGCCATGGTAATCTCCTTATATCCTAGTTTGTCTGTTCTTTGGTCGTCACTTTTTCGATGCGTTTTTCTGGGTTGGCATTGACCACGATGCGATGCACATAAATACCCGGCAAATGAATTTGGTCAGGGTCTAGCTCGCCAGTTTCCACCAATTGCTCAACTTCGACAATGGTGACTTTACCTGCCGTGGCGACATCTGGGTTAAAGTTACGCGCCGTTTTGTTGAACATCAAGTTGCCCGCTTTATCCGCTTTTTGGGCTTTGACCAGTGCCACGTCAGCGACTAATGAGCGCTCAAGGATATATTGACGACCGTCAAATTCACGCTCTTCTTTACCTTCAGCAATTTGGGTGCCTACGCCAGTAGCGGTAAAGAATGCAGGGATGCCCGCGCCGCCTGCACGCAATTTTTCTGCCAGTGTCCCTTGTGGAGTCAATTCCACTTCCAATTCACCTGATAAAAACTGCCGTTCAAATTCTTTATTTTCACCGACATACGACGCAATCATTTTTTTGACTTGGCGAGTCTCTAGCAATAATCCCAAACCAAAACCATCGACACCGGCATTATTGCTGATACAGGTCAAATCTTTAACGCCGCTATCTCGCAAGGCTTCAATTAAAGCTTCGGGGATACCACACAGACCAAAACCACCGACCGCAATCGTTTGTCCATCTTTGATGACGCCCTCAAGTGCGCTAGCTGCACTGTCATATACTTTGCTGGTCATACATTCACTCCTTGTCGCTAACCAATGTTGTTAATATCATTTACCAAAAATAAAAATATTTACCAAAAATAAAAACATTTACCAAAAATAAAAATTACGCTCAAAACTAAAAATTCCAAAACGAAACAGATTGTATCATTATAGAATTTATATAACAAATTTTGTCTTAAGTAAATCACATTGCATGAATTTTTGCAAAAAGTAAACCCAGTTTTTCGCAAAAATAGGGCATAAAAAAAGGCATACTAGGGATGCCTTAAATTTATCAATGTTTAACAGTCAATTTTTTATCCATTGTCTAGTCATCATTGGCAGAGCGGGTGATGCGTTTGGCGTTCGAGTTGACCGTTTTGGCTTGTCCATCAATGGTCGTGCCAAATTTACCGCCGTTGTTATTTTTGCTACCAAAGCCCCCAAACGGATTTTGTCCACCCATGCCGCCAAGACCCCCTAAGCCACCCATTTTTGAGGGATCCATACCGCCCATTTTGCTTGCCATCATTTGCATCAATTTTTCTGGGTTTTTAGTGGCATAGTCTTTGGCAAAGGCTTTGAACTTATTTTGTACCGCAGGTAATAGCACAATAAGTGCCGCAATATCACTCAAAATACCGGGCAGTACCAACAAGATACCTGCCACCGCAAAAGCAATCGCTTTAACCACGGAATTTTCATTAGGACGCATGGCAGGGTTAAGCATGGCGGCTTGGGCTTGTCCAGCCATCGGTTTTAAGGTGGCTATGCCTTTTTTAATCAGGGCTGCACCCACAAAGCCCGCCACGACAAACCACAAAAATACCCACCAGCCACTGACAAATTGTGCGATTAGATACCAAACTAGCATCTCAATAATCAACCAGACAATGGCAATCCCAACTATGTTTCCCATGAAAATACGATTCCTAAATTGTGAATAAACTATGTAAATAAACTATAAAGAACAAATGATGCATCATTAACCAATGCAATAATGATGGGGGTAAAGAATAAAACTATCAAATAGTTTTTTGAAATTCAGCAATTTTTTCGTTAAATTTTTGATAAATGCTATAATTTGATGGCATTTTTAGCTTCGATATTTTTAGTTTTGATGTTTTTAGCTTTGACTGCATTTTTAGCAAAAATGTTTTGTGGGTATTTTTTTTATGAGCATGTTTTATGAGCATCTTTTATGAGCATCTTTATTGGTATTGACCCAGGCTCACGTCTGACAGGCTATGGCATCATTCGGTTGAGTGGGGATAAACTTGAACATTTGGATGCAGGCACGATTCATGCTTACAGCCAAGGGGAAACCATGCCCGAGCGGCTCAAGCGGATATTTGATGGGATTAGCCGTATCGTTGAGCATTATCAAAAATACACCAATGAACCCATGACCGCCGCCATCGAGCAAGTATTTATGGCATCAAACCCCGACACCGCGCTTAAGCTTGGGCAGGCGCGGGGTGCAGCGATTGCCGCCATGGTTGCCAAAGATTTGCAAGTAGCTGAATATACCGCACGGCAAATCAAACAAGCGGTATGTGGCTATGGCGCAGCAGACAAAGAGCAGATTCAGCTTATGGTCATGCGTTTGTTGAGCCTTGAGATACAGCCGCAAGCGGATGCGGCAGATGGCTTGGCATGTGCGATTTGTCATGCCTATCATAGTCAGACGCTGAATAAATTGCTCGGTGGCACCGCGGTAGTCGGTGGTCAAAGCGCAGGTGGACGTTCAAAGAAAAAAGGGCGCTGGCGCTTGACCGACGTTGATTTGGGTAATTTAAGTTAAAAGGCAGGTTAAAAAATAGGTTAAAAGTTAGGTTAAAAGGCAGGGGTAAACGAATCTCAAGAAAATTTTTATATCCAACAAGGCTTTTGATAGGTTTAGACTTCTTTGTCAGCACAAAAATCGCTACAATGGCATCTTTTGAAAATTGAACACAAGAAGTACCTCATGAGCCAACTAGCTACTGCAACTTTATTGATTAAATGCCAAGACCGCGCAGGCATTGTGCAAGCTGTATCCGAATTTTTTTATCGTTATGGCGCCAATATTATCAGCCTTGACCAATACTCGACTGAGCCCGAAGGCGGTCAATATTTTATGCGCCTTGAAATGGCTATCAATGATTTAGACAATATCATCGATAATATGAAAGGCAGTTTTGAGCATACCGTTGCTCGCATCTATCAAATGGAATGGAAACTATTTGATAATAGTAAACGTAAAAAGGTGGCGATTTTGGTGTCCAAATACGACCATGCGCTACTTGATTTGCTATGGCGCTGGCAACAAGGACAACTAGATTGTGAGATTACCTGTGTCGTCAGTAATCACCATGATTTGCGCCAAGCGGTAGAAAATTTTGGTGTGCTATTTCATCAAGTAACTGTGAGCAAAGACAACAAAGTAGAAGCAGAAGCCGAAATTCAAGCGCTGGTAAAAGACTGTGATTTGTTGGTGCTGGCGCGCTATATGCAGATTTTATCCGCTGAATTTACCGCCGCCTGGCACATGAAAATTATCAATATTCATCACTCATTTTTGCCAGCCTTTGTCGGCGCCGATCCATACCGCCAAGCCTATGAAAAAGGCGTCAAACTGATTGGTGCCACCGCGCATTATGTCACAGCCGACCTTGACCAAGGACCGATTATTGAGCAAGACGTGCACCGTGTCAGCCATCGCCACCATGTGGCAGAATTGCGGGCGATTGGCCAAGATGTCGAGCGTAGCGTGCTGACCCGTGCCGTGCGTTGGCATCTACAAAACCGGGTGATTGTCACAGGCAATAAAACGGTGGTATTTAACTAATTTTTCACCCGTTATTTGCTATCATTGCAGCTTATCTTGTTATTAGGGCGTAGGTTTTACGCCCTTCTCATTATTATAAAAATAATCTACCTGTGGTAGTCCTATGCCGTTATCAAAGTCGCCTGCGCCACCATCCCACACTCATTTGACCCACTATAAAACCTTGGGCTTACTGCTCACCTTATATTTGGCTCAAGGCTTGCCCGCAGGATTTATCACCCAAGCCTTGCCAGCGATTTTACGTGAATACAAAGTCTCACTGGTTGCCATTGGTTGGTCGGGGCTGATTTTGGTACCTTGGGGGCTTAAATTCCTGTGGGCTACTGTCGTGGACGGCTATTATTCACAAAAAATCGGACGCGCCAAAAGCTGGATTTTGCCGATGCAAGGGCTGTCGATAGTCATCCTGACTGCGGTGGCATTTTTTGAACCGCATAATTTGGCACAAACCCGTTCGGTGATGACATTGTACGGGATGTTATTTACCTTAAGCCTCATTGGGGCGACACACGATGTGGCGACGGATGGGCTAGCAACCCGTTTGCTTAAAGCGGCTATGGCGCCCAAAGAACCGCTGACCCATGATATGCCTGCGCCTAATCTGGATTCGGTGAATCATACTACCAATCACCATCATCGCCAAAGCCAAGGCAATGCCGTACAAGTCATCGGCTATCGGCTGGGACTTATTGTCGGTGGCGGTGTGTTACTGATGCTGTTAGAACAATGGGGCTGGCGTAATAGTTTTCTTGCCATGGCGGCTTTGGTGGCAATGAATACCGTGCCCATTGTGTTTTTTAAAGAGCACGCCAACACCTCGGTTATACCTTCCAAAAAACAAGTACAGGCAGAAAAATCTGGCAGTTTGAAGGCGCTAAAAAATTACCTGAGCCACCATTATCAATATTTTTGGTCATCGCGGGAGATGCTGGCTTGGCTAGGGGTGTTATTGACCTATAAAATTGCTGATGGCATTTCAAGCGGTATGGTCAAACCGATGATGGTTGATGTTGGACTCAACTTGCAGCAAATTGGCTTTTGGGCAACTATTTTGGGCTCGGCTGCCTCAGTCGCTGGGGCAGGGGTCGCCACAATTTTGATGAAACGACTCACTCGCTTTACGTCACTGCTATATTTTAATCTTGCTCAAGCGCTGACCACAGGGTTGTATGGGTTGGTAGCTTATGGGTTTTATCATCAGTTACTGACTGATTTTTTGTGGCTCTATGTCGTCAATGCACTGGAGCATTTTTGTGCATCGTTGGCGCTGATTGCGATGCTCACGACCATTATGCATTATTCACGCCCTGCCAATGCGGGGAGTGATTTTACCGTGCAGGTTTGTCTATTGACGGTGTTGGGCGGCTCAGCGCATTTTGCCAGCGGCTATATGGCGCATTTTTTGGGCTATCAATGGCATTTTTGGGTGAGTATGCTAATTGGTTTTGTTTGTCTTACACCAATAATTTACTGGCATAAATTACAAAGTAATGAGAAATAATTTCATTTTTAATTGATTTTTGATATTTTTGACCATATTATCTATTTATATGATAAATTAGAAAATATAGATAGAGCGGAGGGGATATGGCAAAAACATTTTGGCTGAACCAAAAATTTAATATCAATTTACCCATTTGGACGTTATTGTTGCCAAGTATTGCCGCTTTAGTGCTTGCGGTGCATTTGATTTGGCATCCCTCGGGTATCATCATGAATACCGTGACGGCGATTTTTTTGATGGGGTCAGTTTTTGCTGCCGTGCATCACGCTGAGGTGATTGCTCACAAAGTGGGTGAGCCTTTTGGTACGTTGGTTTTGGCATTGGCGGTCACCGTGATTGAAGTGGCACTTATTTTGGCACTCATGAGTAGTAGTACACCCACCGATGCCGCCGTGCTTGCCCGTGATACGGTATTTGCAGCAGTGATGCTGATTTGTAACGGGATTATTGGTATTTGCCTGTTGATTGGTGGTATCAAAAATTACGTACAGCGTTATAGTTTGCATGGCAGTAAAGCGGCAATTAGTGTGTTATTGGCGATTGCATTAATCGTATTTATTTTACCCAATTTTACCACCTCTGCTGCAGGCGGTTTTATGATTGGTGCTCAGCTGCTGTTTGTAGCGATTTGCTGTTTGATTTTGTATGCCGCGTTTATCTTTACCCAAACCATTCGTCACCGTGATTATTTTATTGCCGACGGTGTAGATGATCAGCATCACAGTGATAATGCGCTAACCACGGCGATGAGTGTGGGATTTTTGTTTTTCAGTTTGGTGACGGTCGTGGGTCTTGCTAAGATGTTGTCGCCTGCGATGGAAGCGGCGCTGCTGGCGATGGGTATGCCAAAAATTGTGTTAGGGATTATCATTGCTGCTTTGGTACTGTTGCCTGAATCTATTGCTGCGGTAAAAGCTGCCTACAACGACCAACTGCAAAACAGTTTAAATTTGGCGTTAGGCTCGGCTTTGGCGTCTATTTCGTTGACAATTCCTGTTATCGCGCTTTATTCAATGTTCACAGCAACGCCCGTCATGTTTGGGTTGTCTGCCAAAGAAGGGCTAATGCTGGTTATTACGCTGATGATAACCATCAATACTTTAAGTACCGGGCGCACCACTTTTTTACATGGCATCATCCATTTGGTCATGTTAGCCACTTTTGTGTTTTTCTCCATTATCCCCTAATGGAATGAATGGTATAAATGGCATAGAAAATTGGCGTAATAAATGACGTAATAAATGAAAGACTACTTGCAATTAGTAACATTCCTTTACTAAATACTTATGCTCATTAATTTAAGTTTTTGCTAATCTAGAGGGCAACTAGAATAACGCCATACTTAACACGATTATCGTTGTAGTGATTAGAGGTCATTCTAGTCATTTGAGGTGTTGAAACGATCATTTAAGAGTTTCAACGAACCATACATTAAAAATTGTGCATTAAAATATTACAACATAAGGAAAAACAAATGGGACTATTTAGCTTTGCAAAAGACATCGGTGATAAAATCTTTCATCGTAACAAAGACGCTGCGCCAGCATCGACACCTGCATCAAATGTCGCACCAACCGCAACGCCTGCAGCCTCTAATGAGCCATCTGCACAAGAGATTGCAAACTTATTGATTCAGCGCATCCAACAAAATGCCAAAATTGACAATCTATCAGTCAACTATGACGGTAACACTGATAAAGTAACCATTAATGGTTCTGCTGCTAACCAAGCAGAGCGCGAAAAAGCCATTCTAGCGGCAGGTAATGTACAGTATGTTGCACAAGTGGAAGACAACATCACGGTTGCGACGC
>Ga0224750_1006_pt4 | contig 11293 bp, 7 predicted proteins | sample LIM_F_Vancomycin_2_FD_182072 | JGI IMG/M metagenome (GOLD analysis project Ga0224750, IMG submission 182072) | Enriched cells from gastrointestinal tract of the lab mouse from Pacific Northwest National Laboratory (PNNL), Richland, Washington... | ecosystem: Host-associated > Mammals > Digestive... | reverse complement strand
AGGGTTCAATGGGTCGGGCGCCGCGCAGAATGCCGGGGGCGGTGTGGCCAATAACAATTATGTTGGGGGAGCCGACGGCAATTTGAACAAACCTGTCAATATCACCCTTGGCATGAGCGGGCAGGAAAATCAGACGCTGGCCTATAATGGCGCCACCAGTACAAATACATCCACGGGATCCTGGGATGGCGTTCATACGGGAAGCTATGAATATGGCGATGTGTTGTTGAAAGCCGGGGAATCCATGACGTTAACTGTTACGGCTTCCAAAAACGAGGCCTACGGCAGCGGCTGTTTTATCGGTCTTACGGGAATTCAGATTAATGGGGAAGTGGTTCCCGAACCCGCCACGGCCTCCCTGGGGCTTTTGGGGCTGGCCGCATTGATGATGCGCCGCCGCAGACTCTGAGTTTCGTGTCCCTGTATCATTTGTTCAAGCCGTCCGTTTTTCTTTAAAACTGGCGGCTTGTTCATTTTCTGCCGGCAAAATTCGGCATTTTTAACATTTAACATCAATAACCGGTATGATTCCCCAGGCAGTCCGTTCTTCGGCGTGATGTCCTCCGGGTCATCGTTTCGCCAGCCAGCCATGTTCCCGCACCGTTTTTTTTCCGTTCTCCTCTTTTTTCTTCTGTTCCTTGCTCCAGCCAGGTCTGCTGATGTTGAATATGTCTGGAGGGGTGTCGATTACCAGTGGGGTTCCCTGTCCAACTGGAGTGTCGGAGGCATTGCCGCCTCTTCCGCGCCAGGGGCCGCCGCTTCCGCCTATGAACATTGGATGGTAACCAATGGAACGGATTCCGCGGGAAGGATGGATGTCGGCGGATTGGGCGCGGGGGGCCGCTATTTGAAGGGCGTCAGGATTGAGGGGCTTAACAGCCAGCCGGAAGGCAAAATCCCATTGTTCATTAAAAACACGAACAAGGATGTATATTTGCGCGTGGATGAGGGCGGCATTACCGTGGAAAATGCCGGAGAAGGCGGTTATTCTGCGGATTTCGGGGTCGCCCAGCTGCGCGTAGCCGCGGACCAGGAGTGGCATGTGGCTGAAGGGCGCAGCCTGTATGTGGGGCATGACGATGACGCTCCGTCCGGGGGATTGTATTCCCTGACTTCGGAAGGCGATGTTCCGCGGCGCGTGACAGTGACGGGCGGAGGCGCCGTGCGCATCGGGGAAGGGATGCTGCTGAACAATATTTCCGGCCTCATCGGTTTTGTGCTGAACGCCGGAAAGGGAATTCCGACGCTGGATCTGGCGGACCGGGGCATGGGCAATACGGTGACGGTGGAAGACGCTGCCCGCCTGGAAGGCATGTCTTTGTACCAGGGGGCCCTGGTGACGCGGGAAAACGCGTCCGTGACTTTTTCCGGAACGGAGGCCAAGGCGTCCGGACAATGGAACATTGGCGCGGACACGGAGTTGGCGCTGGAAAATTCCACGCTGGACCTGACGGAGGCGGGTGTGGACGGCAACGTGATTCTTTCCGGCTCTTCCGGCATTACCGGGGATAAGGGAACGCTGCGGCAGACGCTTCTGGATGATGCCCGGGTCACTTATACGGACAGGAATGTCAAGGCGGGGGAAATCCGGAGCGTAGGCAGCAATGTGACGATAACGCTGAATAATTCCTCCATGCATTTTGACGGAGAAATTCCGGAGGTGGACCTGGTGGTGCAGGGCAGCTGCGCACTGGGCGGCAGCGGCGCCTTTTCAGGAACGATTACTTATGCGCCGGGAGGCACCCTGACTGTGGATGGGGATATTTCCCTGCCCAGTTCATCCCTGACGCTGGGGCGTCTCCATGTGGCTACGCTGGACGGCGTGCCGCAAAACTCCGCCGTCCGGCCGGAAACCCCTGCCCAGCAGGCAAGGGAATATGTGGTTTTGTTTGATTCCTCCTTTGAGGATTTGATTTCCGAATGGCCGGGCAGGCATACGCTGGGCGTGCAGTTCCGGCCGGATATGGGCGCCCCCGTCACCGTAAAGGAACTGCCTGAAGGGGCGGTTTCATGGAATTATGATGCCGCATCCGGCTGGCTGACGCTGCAGACGGATGTAGCGGAAAAGCCGGACGTGCCGGCGCATGTTTCCGGAGCCAGGCCCAACATTATTTTTGTCCTGGTGGATGACATGGGCTGGGGGGATATGAGCGTCAACTGGACGCAGCAGGATAAAAACGGCAGGCAGGTGACCCGCAGGAATGAATTCAAGACGCCTACCCTGGACACGATGGCGGCGGAGGGCATGCAACTGAGGCGCCATTACAGTGCGGCTCCGGTATGCGCTCCGGCCCGCGCTTCCCTGCTGCTGGGCGTTCACCAGGGGCATTCCCGGGTGGTGCGCAACAATACGTTTGATTACCCTATCGAGAATTCCCATACGCTGGGAACGCTGCTGAAAAGCGCGGGTTACCATACGGCGGCCATCGGGAAATGGGGCGTGGGCGGAGGCGGACAGAGCGGCAAGTCTCTGACCGCGGCTCCCCACATGCGCGGGTTTGATTATTTTTACGGAATCATCAAGCATTTGGCGGGGCATTACCATTATTTGACGGCGGGTTCCCAGGATATTTACGAATATAATGACCAGGCCGCGGCTCCGGCGTGGGAGAGCGTCAGCGCGAAAGTTCCGGGCACCGCCTATGATACGGATTTGTTCGGGGCCCGCGCCAAACAGTGGATTGCGGACCACCATGAGAAAACTCCTTCCCGGCCTTTCTTCCTGTATCTGGCTTTCCCGGCTCCCCACGGCAGTCTGTCCGCTCCCGCCTGTGCCTATCCGGCGGGGCTGGGAAGGGACGGCGGCCTCCAGTGGGAGAAAAAAGACGGCTATGAAGCCTGCAATACCGCTGCGGACGGATGGTCGGGGGTGGAGGGGGATTTTTCTCCGGATACCTATATCTACCCGGAACATGAGGTTTTTGGAAGAACGGAATCCCGCCACGCCACGATGATTCGCCGGGTGGATGACGTCCTGAAGGACATGATCCAGCTGCTTAAGGATTTGGGCATTGATGACAATACGATGATTGTCTTCACGTCCGACAACGGCCCCCACAATGAACCCGGTTCCGGCAATTACGGCAACGGCGCGCAGGATCCCGCGTATTTCATGAGCTACGGGATGATGGACGGCATTAAGCGCGATTGCTGGGAAGGCGGCATGCGTGTTCCGGCCGTGGTACGCTGGCCCGGTGTGGTTCCCAGCGGAATCAGTTTGAATGCCAGCCAGTTCCAGGACTGGATGGCTACTTTTGCGGACGTGGCCGGAGTGCCCGTGCCGTCCCGTTGTGACGGCGTTTCCCTGCTGCCTACGCTGGCAGGGGTGCCGGAACGCCAGAAAACGGGCGTTATTTATGCGGAATATGCCTATAGCGGGAGCACTCCGAATTACAGCGATTTCCTCCAGCAACACAGGGGGAGAGGGCGGCAGCAGCAGCAGATTATATTTGTGGACGGCTTCAAGGGGATTCGGATGGGGAATGCCGCCCCCGCTACGGATTTTGAAATCTACGATACGGAAAAAGACCCGCAGGAAGCGGCGAATCTGGCGGCATCCCGTCCGGACCTGCAGGAGAAGATGAAGGCGCAGGCGCTGCGTTCCCGCCGTTCCTCCCCCATTGCCTCCACCAGTTTTGACGCCGGTTATATCGCGCCCGTTTCCGCTCCCGCTGGCCTGCGGGAGGGAAGGCTGCGCTGGCGCGCGTGGAACCGTTCTTTTGACTGGGTGCCGGATTTCCGGCAGCTGGAGGAGGGGCCCTGTTCTACGGGAGCGACGGATGTTTCCGACGTGCTCAGCGTCAAGGCGGGGCTTTCCGGTCAGAAGGGGGTGGAATTGACGGGCTATCTCAGGGTGCCTGTCACCGGGGAATATCAATTTTACCTTCAGACGGATTCCAATGAAGGTTCCAGGGCTTTTGTTCATTTGCACGATATGCAGCTCATTGATGCGGATTATGCCTATACTCCCGGAACGCAGGCTGCCTCCAACGCGCGGGAAGGCGTTTCCGGCGATGTGCAGCCCAATGCCGTTCAGACGGTGAAACTTACCGCGGGGTTGCATCCCATCCGCATCGGCTATGTGGGGAAGGCGGCTTCCTCCTCCCTTTCCCTGCAATGGGAGGGGCCGGAAACCAGCGGCAGGGAACCCATTCCCGCCAGCGCGTTTTCCTATGAATACGTGAATCCCTTCAATCTGGAAAAGACGGAGGAAACGGTAGGATGCGCCGCCTCCGGTACGGGGCTGACCGTGCAGACGCATCTTCCCTGGACAGTTTCCTGCGACCAGCCATGGGTTACGGTTTCCCCCGTTTCCGGTTCCGGAACCTCAGTGCTGGATATTGCCGTGGAAGCAAACGGGCTGCAAACGGAGCGGGAAGCCGTTGTCACCGTCGTATGCGGCGGGGAGCAGAGGACATTCACGCTGCGCCAGGAAGCTGCTCCTGCCCCGGCGGGGTACGACAAATGGAAGCAGGACCATTTTGCGGATGGGACGCCGGATGAGCAAATGGCCCCGGATGCCTGCCCCTCCGGAGACGGAATTTCCAATCTGATGAAATATGCTACGGGCATGGATCCCAATCAGCCCTGCGGGAGCGTGACGAAGCTGGCTGTCCGCGAGGAAGCGGGCGGGAAATACCTCGTGCTTTCCTGGCCTGTGAATCCGGAGGCGACGGATGTGACGTTCCATGTGGAAAGTTCTTCCGACCTGGAGGAGTGGGCTGACGAAGGGGCCGTCACTCCGGACGGGGCCTGCGGGGAATTCCGCGATACGGTTGCGCTGGGAAAAGGCTCTCCGGAGCGCCGGTTCCTGAGATTAAAGGTGACGAGATAGGGAATCACCGGTTTCTCTTTCCGTTTCCCGATGATGATTCCTTACGGGAACAGGGACCTTCCGGCCCTCCGCTGTCCCGGCGCATCCAGCGCGGTACGGCCGGGGACACCGTGCTTAGCCAGGGGAAGAATATTACTCCGCGTCATTTTCCGCATCGGCAGGGGGGGCTTTGGGCAGGTTCTTGTCAATGTCTTCCAGAAGGTTGACCAGATCAACGCCGCGCTGGGCGGAGTCGTCCAGACGGAAGGTCAGGCGCGGCGTATTGCGCAGCACCACGCGCCTGGCCACGGCGGACTGGATGAGGCCGTGACGGGAGTTCAGTTTTTCCAGCACCTGGGAGGGAGCCATTTTCCCTACGACGCCCACCCATACTTTCCCTTCTTTCAGATCGTCCGTCACTTCCACTTCAATCACGGTGACGATTGTTCCGGGAAATTCAAAATCCCGCTGAATGGTGGTGCCTATTTCCCGGCGCAGGAGTTCGTTTACCTTGTCAGTGCGTCTGCTCATATGAAGGGATAGAGTGATGAAGGGCCCGATTGGTTCAATCGGAGAAGGAGGAATAAGGGAAAGGACAGGGACGGAGGTTTCCCGGACGCCCGGAGGAGCGTGCAAGGAGCTCCGTCCCTGTTGGATGATTTTTGTTGGGGGTTACAGCGTTTGCTGGATTTTTTCCAGCGTGTAGCATTCGATGATGTCGCCCGTTTCGTATTCGTTGAAGTCTCCGAGGCGGATGCCGCATTCCAGACCTGCCTTGACTTCTTCCACTTCATCCTGGAAGCGGCGGAGGGTGGACATTTTACCGTCAAAGACGGGCGTCTTGTCGCGGATGACGCGCGCCTCGCAGCTGCGGAGGATTTTCCCGTCCTCCACCATGCAGCCTGCCGCACGGCCCTTGTTGAGCTTGAAGACCTGAAGCACTTTGGCGTGGCCGATGATGGTTTCGCGCGTTTCCGGTTCCAGAAGGCCCAGCATGGCATCCCGCACCTGGTCAATGAGTTCGTAAACGATGGAATACAGTTTTACCTGCACGCCTTCCCGCTTGAGCAGTTTGACGGCGTTGGCTTCCACCTTGACGTTGAAGCCCAGGATGACGGCGTCCGAGGAGGAGGCCAGCAGAACGTCCGATTCCGAGATGGGGCCGGCGGAGGCGTTCAGGAAGACGCATTCCACTTTGTCCGACTGGATGTCCAGAACAGCTTTCCTGATGGCTTCCACGGAACCCTGCACATCCCCCTTCAGGAGTATTTTGAGCTGGGCTTTCTGGGTGCCGTCCCCCATCATGGCGAGCAGTTCTTCCATGCGTGCCTTGCGGGGCTGGGCCAGGCGCTGCTTGCGCAGTTCCTCCTGGCGTTCTTCCCCAAGCTTTTTGGCGGCGCGTTCGTTTTCCATTTCCACCAGTTCGTCCCCCACGTTCGGGGTTTCAGAGAAGCCGGTGATTTCCACGGGCATGCCGGGCCCTACCTTTTTGACGCGTTCGCCGTGGTCGTTGACCAGGGCGCGCACCTTGCCGGCGTAAGGACCGCAGATGAAGGGCATCCCGACGCGGATGGTGCCGCTTTCCACGATGGCCGTGGCGGAGCTGCCCGTGCCGGGTTCCACGCGGGCCTCGATGATGGAGGCGCGGCAGTTGGCCTTGGGGTTGGCCTGGAGTTCCAGCACTTCTGACTGGAGGACGAGAAGGCCGAGAAGGTCGTCAATGCCGGCCCCGGTCAGGGCGGAGACTTCCACGCATTCCACATCGCCTCCGAAGTCCGTGGGAACCAGCCCTTCTTCCATCAGGCCGCTCTTGGTCTTGACGGGGTCTGCGGCCGGAAGGTCGCATTTGTTGATGGCGACGATGATGGTTTTGCCGGCTGCCTTGGAGTGGGCGATAGCTTCCCGCGTCTGGGGCATGATGCCGTCATTGGCGGCCACCACCAGAACCACGATGTCCGTGACGTCCGCGCCGCGGGCGCGCATTTCCGTGAAGATGGCATGGCCCGGCGTATCCAGGAAGGTGAGCGTGCTGCCGTTGTAGTCAACCGTATAGGCGCCGATGTGCTGGGTAATGCCCCCGGCTTCCCCCTTGGCCACGCGCGTTTTGCGGATGTAGTCCAGCAGGGATGTTTTGCCGTGGTCCACATGGCCCATGACGGTGATGATGGGCGTGCGCGTGATGAGGGTGGCTTTGGGTTCTTCCACAACCGGCACGGGTTCCGGTTCCTTGACGGGTTCCTGCTGGGCTTTCACGCCGCCGCCCTTTTCCCGTTTTTCACGGGCGAATGTGTAGCCGTGGAGGTCGCAGATGGAACTGACGGCGTCCGCATCCAGCGGCGTGTTCGGGTTGGCGAAGATGCCCATGCCCATCAGATCCTTGATGATTTGGAAGGGCTTGGCTTTCAGCATGCCCGCCAGCTCGGAAACGGAGACGGGCGGCTTGAGGTTGATGATTTTATCGTCTGCGGAGGGTTCTTCCTGGGGTGCGGGCGCGGCGGGTTCTGCGGCGGCCGGGGCAGCGGCGGGCGCCGGAGCGGCGTCAGCGACGCGCGACGCTTTTTTCTTGTTGCCGGAAAGCAAGTCGAGAGCTTCTTTCTTGACTGGAGCAGGGCGGGAGGGCGCCGGTGCGGGGGCCGGTTGGGGTGCGCGTTTCTTTTTGGAAGATCCGCCGATCAGATCCAATACTTCCTTTTTGGGTTCTTTCTCTTCTTGTTTATTAGGCATCTTGATTTAAGGTTGTTAGATGTTGAGCGCCGCGCTCAACGGTTATTGGGAGATAAGGTCCCGGGCCTTGTCCAGAATTTGGGCGGCTTCCTCTGCGGGAATGCCCATGCTTTCCGCGATGTCGGAAGCTTCAAATCCGGTGAGGGCCACCAGGTCCGTTCCGCCCATGGTCACCAGGCCCATGGCGGTTTCTTCCGGGATTTCCAATTGTTCGCTGAGGGTTTTGGCCGCAGCCTGGCATTGGCGCATGACTTCTTCGGCCGCAGCCTGGCTCTGGCGTTTTTCCGCTTCCTGGACGTCAAAGACGCGCACCTGGACATCCCAGCCCATCAGGCGGGAGGTGAGGCGGGCATTCTGGCCCCTGCGGCCGATGGCCTTGGAGAGGTCTTTGTCGTCCTGGACGATAACGAAGATTTTTCTGGCTTCCTCGTCCACGGTGATTTCCCGCGGTTCCACGGGGCTGAGAGCTTCCCGGACGAAGGTGACGGGGTCTTCCGTCCATTCCAGGATGTCCACTTTTTCATTGTTGAGCTCCCGGACGATGTTTTTGACGCGGGCGCCGCGCATGCCTACGCATGCCCCTACCGGATCTACTTTGTCGTCATGGCTGATGACGGCCACTTTGGTGCGGTAGCCGGCTTCGCGGGCGATGCCGTGGATTTCCACGGTCTGGTCGCCTATTTCCACCACTTCCGATTCAAAGAGGCGGCGCACCAGGTTCGGATGGCTGCGGGAAAGGATGACTTCCGGGCCGCGTGCTTCCGTGCGCACTTCCACCACGTAGAAGCGCATGCGGTCGCCGACGCTGTAGTCTTCATTCGGCACGCGTTCGCGGGAGGTCATGACGCCTTCGAATTTGCCGAGGTCCACAAAAATATCCCCCTTTTCAAAACGGCGGATGGTGCCCGTTACCAGATCTCCGGCGCGGTCCTTGAACTCGTCGTAGAGCATTTCCTTTTCCGCATCCAGCAGTTTCTGGAGCATGGTCTGGCGGGCGGTCTGCACCGCGATGCGGCCGAAGCCCTTGGGCGTGATGTTGGTGGGGAGCAGGTCGTGAAGCACGGCGTTTTTGTCCAGCTTGACGGCCAGGGAAAGGGGGATCTGGTTGAATTTGTCGGAATATTCTTCATCCGGCACCACTTCCAGGTCCGCAAAAATACGCACCTTGCCCTTGTCCACGTTGATTTCGGCCCTCAGGTAGTTGATGCTGCCGGAACCGGGAACCATTTTGCGGTAGGCGGAGAGAAAGGCGGACTCCAGAGCGAGGAGAATTTTTTCACGGGAGAGCCCTTTTTCCCTCTCGTAGTAGTCAATCAAAGCTTTAATATCGTTTGTCATGAGTGTGGAGGAGTGTGATGGATAGACAAAAAAGAGCGGGTCGACAGACCCACTCTCGAGTGCCTCTCGGGGTGTTTGCCTATCTAAGTAAGCACGAGGGGGAGGTTCTGGCAAGAAAAAACGCTTGTTCTATGCGGCATGCAAAAGACTGGGGATGATTCCGGAAGAAGAATTTTCCGGAGCCCTCCGGGAGGGGGCGGGACAACGGTGTTTGAGGGCTTGACGGACCCGTCAAAAACGGGAAGTATGCGCGCATGAAACTCGTCTCATGGAACGTGAACGGATTGCGGGCGGTTCTGGGCAAGGGAATGGCGGACGCCGTGGATGCCCTGGAGCCGGACGTCCTCTGCCTTCAGGAGATCAAGGCGCGTCCGGAACAGGTGAAAGACCTGTGGATTTCCTCCTGGCCGCACCAGCTCTGGAATCCGGCGGAGAAGGCCGGCTATTCCGGCGTGCTGATCCTCAGCCGGGTGCGGCCTCTTTCCACGTCCGTCGGAATCGGCTGGCCGGAGCATGACCGGGAAGGGCGCGTCTGCACGATGGAATTCGAGGGGTTTTACCTGGTCAACTGCTATACGCCCAATTCACAGAATGAACTGGTGCGCCTTCCGTACCGGGAGCAGTGGGACGCCGCGTTCCGCGAGTATGTGGCGGGACTGGCGGAAACCAAGCCGGTCGTTTTCTGCGGAGACTTGAACGTGGCCCATGAGGAGATTGACATTGCACGTCCCAAAGAGAACCGTTTTTCCGCCGGGTTCAGCGACCAGGAGCGCGCCGGGTTCACGCTGCTGCTTGAGGCCGGTTTTACGGATACGTTCCGCGCCCTGCATCCGGAGGAGCCGGGCTGGTACAGCTGGTGGTCCTACCGCGCGGGCGCCCGCGCCCGGAATATCGGATGGCGCATTGACTATTTCTGCGTTTCCAATCCGCTGGCTTCCAGGGTGAAGGATGCCGCCATCCATCCGGATGTGACGGGGTCCGACCATTGTCCCGTCAGCCTGGAGATTGACTGCTGAGCGCGGTCTTTCAGATGATTTTCAACTGTAAAAGATTGATGATTATGGAACAGGAATTGCCGCTGCTGGTGGTTGCCACGCGCAACGCCCACAAGACCGGGGAAATCCGCGCCATGCTGGCCGGGAAATGGGAAGTGAAGGATCTTTCCGACTATCCCCAGGCTCCGCCCGTGGATGAAACGGGAGTCACGTTTACGGAGAACGCCACGCTCAAGGCGCTTTCCGCTTCCAGATGCATCCCCGGCGTCCTGCTGGCGGATGATTCCGGGCTGGAGGTGGATGTGCTGGACGGGCGCCCCGGAGTCTGGTCCTCCTCCTTCGGCGGGGAGGAAGGGAACCATGCGCGGAATAACCTCCGCATGATGGAGGAACTGCGGCGCGCCGGCGTGAAGCCGGGGGACAGGCCTTCCGCGCGGTTCCGCTGCGTCATGGTGCTTGCCGGGAACGGCCGCGTGCTGGCGGAGTTTTCCGGTTCCGTGGAAGGCTACATGTTGACGGAGCCGGCCGGAGAAGGAGGGTTCGGCTATGATCCGCTGTTTGTCCCGGAAGGGTATGACCGGAGTTTCGCCCAGCTTCCCATGGAAGTGAAAAATTCCATGTCGCACCGCGCCCGCGCTCTGGCGCAGGTGGTGGAGTGGATGAAGGAACGCCGGGCCTGAGGTTTTTCCCGGACGCCTGGCGGCGGGGAGGTCAGTCCAGCCTGAAGGCGCATATCTGGAAGGGAGCCGGTGTTCCGGTGTTCAGGAGCTGGTATTTGCCGGCGCGCCAGGAATGATGGGGCAGGCGGGACAGGAAGGCTTCCACGGCTTCCGCTTCTTCCTTTCCTCCTTCGTGGCCGGGATAGCACATGACGCTGAGAAGCCCGTTCGGGGCAATGAGGGCGGCGGCCTGTTCCAGCGCCGCCAGGGTACATTCCGTCCTGGTGCCGCGTGCTGGCGGAGTTTTCCGGTTCCGTGGAAGGCTACATGTTGACGGAGCCGGCCGGAGAAGGAGGGTTCGGCTATGATCCGCTGTTTGTCCCGGAAGGGTATGACCGGAGTTTCGCCCAGCTTCCCATGGAAGTGAAAAATTCCATGTCGCACCGCGCCCGCGCTCTGGCGCAGGTGGTGGAGTGGATGAAGGAACGCCGGGCCTGAGGTTTTTCCCGGACGCCTGGCGGCGGGGAGGTCAGTCCAGCCTGAAGGCGCATATCTGGAAGGGAGCCGGTGTTCCGGTGTTCAGGAGCTGGTATTTGCCGGCGCGCCAGGAATGATGGGGCAGGCGGGACAGGAAGGCTTCCACGGCTTCCGCTTCTTCCTTTCCTCCTTCGTGGCCGGGATAGCACATGACGCTGAGAAGCCCGTTCGGGGCAATGAGGGCGGCGGCCTGTTCCAGCGCCGCCAGGGTACATTCCGTCCTGGTG
>Ga0224750_1012_pt2 | contig 11312 bp, 9 predicted proteins | sample LIM_F_Vancomycin_2_FD_182072 | JGI IMG/M metagenome (GOLD analysis project Ga0224750, IMG submission 182072) | Enriched cells from gastrointestinal tract of the lab mouse from Pacific Northwest National Laboratory (PNNL), Richland, Washington... | ecosystem: Host-associated > Mammals > Digestive... | reverse complement strand
GATGAATGCCGGGACCAACTGGGTTATTAACCAGAACTGGAGCGTTGGAGCATTCTACACTCTGGAAGCCAGAAGCAGCCAGGTGAACCAATCCGCCTCACTTTCGGCAAGGTACAGCTTCTAATTAGACAAATAACAGTCACCCAAGGATGGAATCAGCAATGGTTCCATCCTTTTTCATTTTTACGCCCATATGCTATTCCTCGCCATACAGGGCACAGCAAATGACACAGTACCCCCGCCAGATCAAACGCACTCTCCCAATTGGTAACCCATCCCCATTCTTCATCAGCATATATAGAGAGACTTCCACCTGAAGGGGGTACTTTCCCAAATGCTTCGGAAATGTTTTTCTCAAAAAATGGAAAACTTTTTCTCCATTAGGAAATGTATTCAATGGGAAAAGAGAAAAGTCCATTTAGCCATTTGTAAGGCAAAATTATTTTTGACGGTAATTTTTCAGATTTGCGTAGGTTAATACCCATCAGACCTCTGAAATCCTTACAAATGATCCTGGATACATTCAGAATAAATTACCCTGCACGGACAAGGAAAACAGCGTACAATTGACCAAAAACTCGGCATTACTCATCCATGAAGATTTTGTACGAGGCCGTTTTTAATTAACCATTTCCCTGTATTCACTCAAACTATCCTCATCACTTGGAATCAAAGGAATACAGGTCAATTAATTCTAAATTGATTTCTACGGAAATTATTCAGGAAGGAAGGTAATTGGTAAGGGGAACTGGTTACAAATCCGTACAATCAATTCTGGGGATACTCAAAATAAAATAACCTGCGTATAGATGATTCCACGTATACTGTAATCTGCATTTCCCAAAACATGTGTTTCCCAAATGATCCTGTACTATGGAGTAATGAAGAGTAAAAAAGGCTTATGAAAACGCGTTTAAAATTTACAAATATATTGTAATAAGCAAGTTATGTAAAATATGGTCTCATACAATGTATATTAAAAATAAAGAGAGAGTTTTCAAATGTATACCTCTGTATTTCATGCATTGTTTCTCCGGAAATCCCATGGAATTCACAAGCACATGGAAACAAATAAGTTATAAGAAAAATGACCTCACTCAATGTATGAATATAATAAATGAAAGAATTCCCAAATGCATGATTACGTATGATCGGATTCCAGGACTTCCAAGGTCAATCAGTTTTGTACGAGGGTGTTTTTAATAAAATCATTGGAAACAATTAATCCTAAAATGATTCTTATGGAAGTTGTTCAGGATATTGAGGAACGACTTAGAGATTCAGAACGAATTTTAGGAGAAATTAGAGGAAGAAAAATTACTCATGGACAGTGATTCCGAAGAAGAAAATCCTGATTGGAACAGATTTTGGGGCTACATCCCTCATCCAGAAGAATCACACCATTGGGGAGTATGCATGGAAGATTGGCATGATTATGAATGGAGAAAGGAGCAGGAGGAGATGGATTGCAGAAAGAAAGAGGAAATTTGGAAGAGATTGGTAGAAGCAATGGAAGAAAAGATGCAGTCTTGTAATTATGTTCAGACTTGATATGGTCGATTCATGGATGTCTTTTCCCCAGAGAAGCGAAGTCAGGTGATGTCCAAGGTAAAAAACAAGAATACAAAACCTGAACTTATTATACGTTCAAAATTGCACAAATTAGGATTCCGATTTCGTATTCAAAGAAAGGATTTGCCTGGGAAACCTGATATTGTACTACCCAAATACAAGACGGTTATTTTTGTACACGGTTGCTTTTGGCATCAGCACAATGGCTGCAAACATTCAAAGAGGCCAACAAGTAATATTGATTATTGGAATAAAAAATTAAATGCCAACATGGCAAGAGATCAACAGAATTTTAGATTGTTAGATCAGTTAGGTTGGAAGGTTATTATTTTATGGACCTGTCAATTTAATCGCTATCTAGATAATGATGGAGAAAATCTTAAATATCAAATTATTCACGATTCCTCTGCTTCTTCAAATAAATGAGCTGCTGTGAAATATATTGTCGCATCAAACCTTCTTTCTGGCATAAGTTCTTTTTCTCCGCCATTTTGAATGAGAGAACGCAGTATTTTTGATGGTAAAATAGGTTCAATCAATCTGTTGTGAGTAATATATTTTTTCATTTGGGAACCTGGGACAGAAAATTCTTTATCTGTTTGTTTTCCTAATTCAATATTTTTATATATTTCATCATAATTGAACTGATTCATCGAAAAAAGAGAGTATAAGGCTCTAAGCATTCGTACCGCTGCTCTCATTTGTCTGCTTATTGGTGTGTCAGGCCATTCTAATCTTTTTTTATTATTTTTGATAACAGGTATCAGCTTTCCTTCCGCCATGTCTATAAACAAGAAACAGAGTGCCATATCACTCCATACAAAAATGTCAAACGCATGTTTTGGATCAAGCATAGGACTTTGACCTTGCGTCACCCATATCGGATTTAATATAAAAGGTTTTTGGAATGTAATAAATTGTGTTAAGAATTTTTTTAACGTATCAATGATTTCACCTGAATTCCTCCTAATTTCTTCACTATTATTCCATTCCTGGATTCGAGAAGCGACTGGCTTCAACAACCTTAAAGCATCAGTTTTTCGACTTTTAAGTGAATGATAAATAGACATCACTGCATGCGAGGTGGCATCTGGCCTGATCACCATTTCAGGAGCCCATTTTTCTCTAGCCAGTTCGCAAGTTGTATTATCGGGGACTACTGTTAATTTCACTTCAAGAGGCCTTAAATAATCATTGGTTACTTTGTTCTTAACAATGACATCAATATGTCCCAATTTTCCTATAGCAAGGTAATTTTTATAAGGCTCGAATGATGATTCAAAATCAAAGTGGATATTGCTATTTTTTGAACAATTAAATAATTCGTCTACGGTAAGAGAATTATCATTATTACTGAGGGTAATTTTCCCTTTTTCAACTGCTAAGCTCAAATAGACAGGTAGAATGTTTTTGTCTCTCATGTAACATGCCAGAGAAATAGGGAAAGTACTGTTGAATTGATTTTTACCCCATAGATCATGGCCGCTTCTGTTACTACTTTCGATACCGTAAAGTCTGGGCGTAGAATCTTTCTTTTTATCAACATTGGACATGTTGCTAGTATTCTGCACGATTCTTGTTGAGTCAAGCCGCCGTTCATTTTTTGCTTTACTTTCTTGAATGACGTCAATATATTGACGTCTATGCGATGGTCTGTCATTGATTTATTTTGTGGTGTTGGAGGTTTATCGCTTGGTTTCGAGCGTGCTGGCATACCGATTTCTGCAGCTTTTGATAACTGGCAAGAAGCAATAACCGTCTATAACGAAAATTTTAAGCATAAGGCAGAAATGCTTGATTTGTCCGAAACAGAAGAGGCCATACGACGTTTATCCCAATATGCGCCTAATCTGATAATAGGAGGCCCTCCCTGCCAAGATTTTTCTCATGCAGGTAAACGGAAAGAAGGGGAGCGCGCGAACCTCACTCGTTCTTTTTCACAGATTGTAGCAAATCTCAAACCAGAGTGGTTTGTCATGGAGAATGTGGATAGGGCGCAAAAAAGTAAAGCCTTTCAGGAAGCCGAAGAAATTTTTAGAGAGAATGGATATGGGATTACTAAAATCGTTTTAGATGCGAGCCTTTGCGGCGCGCCGCAAAAAAGAAAACGTTTCTTTTGTATAGGTCATAAAAATGATTGTGATGATTTTTTAGCTTTTTCTTTGCTATCAAACATGAATAAACAACCTATGACTGTTAAGCAATATTTCAAAGATGATATAAAAATAGAGCATTATTATAGACATCCTAGAAATTATACTCGTCGTGCTGTTTTTTCGGTCAATGAACCAGCTCCAACAATAAGAGGAGTTAATAGACCTGTCCCACCAAATTACAATCGACATCCAGGAGACACAGAAAATCCAGCTAAGGTCAGATCATTGACAACGAGTGAGCGTGCTCAGATACAAACTTTTCCTAAAGATTTTATATGGAAAGGATCTAAAACAAGCGTAGAACAAATGATAGGAAATGCCGTCCCTGTTCAATTAGGTTATTTTGTAGCTTATTGTATCCAAAAATATATACAGAAAAATTAATATGAAACTAGTAAATCTAATAGATTTTAGAAATTGGCTTGTAAAAGAACAAGGATTGAGCGAAAGGAGCTCAAGGGATATTGTATGTCGTTTGAGCAGGTTATCAAAAATAGAACCTAAGTGTTCCGAAAAAGACCTAGATTTATCCAAATATTTTTTAGAAAAAAATGAGGACTTCAACAATCTAAGCATGTTTGTTAAAAGCCAACTCAGGAGGAGTTTGACTTTATACAAGCTGTTTTTAGATACCAAGTAGGGAATTTATTGACCCGTTTTTCCCCATTTCTTCCCCATACTCCTGCAAACACAAACCGCAATATACTCATTACGAATATATTGCGGCGGAAAATTAATGGCGGACAGGGAGGGATTCGAACCCTCGGTACCGGTTTGCGGTACACACACTTTCCAGGCGTGCTCATTCGACCACTCTGACACCTGCCCGTTGGAGATTGTGCTAGATAGGAAAGCAGGGATAGAATAACGGCAGAAGGGAGGTTTGGCAATCTTTTTTTCATCCGGAAGGGATTTTCCGTTTTCCCCGAGTTTTTTCACGTTTCCGGCTGTTGCTCGAAAAGGATGAAAAGAGCCTCGACAGCGCGAGGAAATCTTCAACGGGCATAAACAACAACGAAGCGTATTTTCAGAAGTTTTGAAAGGAACAGGTTTCCGTGGTTCACAAAAATTATCCATGAGGGCATGGCAGATTTTCGCCCTCCCTGCCCTGTTTTTCCCGCGGAGCAAATAAGAATTTTTCTCTTTCTCCACCTTTACCCTTTACGGCTTCCGGGCAATCGAGGAAGGTTCAGGTAAGAACCTCTATTGATAAGCTTCTTTCCGTCCTGGCTCCAGGATTGACCAGCAGCCGTTTGAGAAGTTTCAGGAGCGAGACGGGGAGAGAAGACTGAAGGATTCCGGAAGCCCAGGGTTCCGAGAGTTTCCGGGAAGGCGCGGCAAAAATGGGAATCCATGCTGTAAGAAGAGAAGGCGGAACATGCCGTTTCTCCGCGTATCATCATTTCCGCGGCTCCGCATTCCTCCCGTCCTCAAAAAAGCCAAAGGCTTCCGGCATGTCCCGGAAAAGGCGTTTCCCGACCGCACTTCCCCCTTGACGAATGCCCCAAAGACGGGTTTGCTAGTCCTGCGCATGGGAGAGTCCTTTTACACACGCACCACGGAGGCCCCCTCCTCCGCCTTCGATTTGTCCCTCAGACCGCCCGCTTTCAGCGAGTTCTGCGGCCAGGAGAAGATTAAGGACCGCCTGATGCTGATGGTGGAAGCCGCCAGACAGCGCGACGACGTGCTGGACCACATCCTGTTGAGCGGCCCGCCGGGCCTGGGGAAGACGACGCTTGCCAATATTATCGCGAATGCCGTCGGCTGCCGCATTCATACGACTTCCGGCCCCCAGATTGAAAAGGCGGGAGACCTGGCCGGCGTGCTGACCAATCTGGAAAAGGGGGATATTCTGTTTATTGACGAGATCCACCGCCTGCACCCGGCCATTGAGGAGTATCTGTACCCGGCCATGGAGGATTTCCGGCTGGATATTATCATCGACCAGGGGCCGAACGCCCGCTCCATCCAGCTCAACCTGCCCAAGTTCACCCTGGTGGGGGCCACCACCCGCGCCGGGATGCTGACCAGCCCGCTGCGTTCCCGCTTCGGCCTGGTGAACCGGCTGGATTATTATACGCGGGAGGAGCTGTGCGCCATTATCGAACGGTCCGCGGGGCTGCTGAACATTCCCGTGGACCCGGAGGGCGCCCTGCAGATCGCGCTGCGCTCCCGCGGCACGCCCCGCGTGGCCAATTCCCTGCTGCGCTGGGTGCGGGATTACGCCCAGGTGCGCGGCGACGGCGTGATTACGGAGCAGTTGGCGCACGACGCCCTGACCATGATTGAGATTGACGACGACGGCCTAGACGAGATGGACAAGCGCCTGCTGGAAGCGATGATTTACAAGTTCAACGGCGGCCCGGTGGGCCTTTCCTCCCTGGCGGTGGCCGTAGGGGAGGACGCTTCCACGCTGGAGGACGTGCACGAGCCTTTCCTGATTATGCAGGGGTATATCAGCCGCACCCCCAGGGGGCGCGTGGCGATGCCCTCCGCCTATCTCAAGATGGGAGCCGCGCCGCCCGCCAACGGCCAGGGGTGGCTGTTGTAAGCCATTCATTTACGACATGGAAAGAGTCCTGCGTTTTATGCTGGTCATCAGGCCCTCTTTCTTTTAGACTGTTTCCACATAAAACGTCAGGACGTTTTCTGTTCATCATACGCCCAAAGCTATGGCCGCACATTCTGATATTCCCTTTAAAAGACTGCCCGTCAAGATTATCGGTACGGGTTCCTATGTTCCGGAACGCCGCCTGACCAATGCGGATCTGGAGAAGATGGTGGACACTTCCCACGAATGGATTATTGAACGCACGGGCATTGTGGAACGCCGCATCGCCGCCCCTGACGAGTACACTTCCCATATGGGGACGAAGGCCGCACAGCGCGCTCTGGAATCCTGCGGGCTGAAGCCGGAGGATATTGACCTGATTATCGTTGCCACCATCACGCCGGATACGTTCACCCCTTCCACTTCCTGCTATATCCAGGATGCCCTTGGCGCCAAGAATGCCGCCGCCTTTGACATTTCCGCCGCCTGCTCCGGCTTCCTGTTCGCCATGAAGACCGCCGTCCAGTACATCGGCACCGGCCAAATGAAAACGGCACTCATCATCGCCGCGGAAAAACTTTCCACCGTCGTCAACTGGGAGGACCGCAGCACCTGCGTCCTGTTCGGGGACGGCGCCGGGGCCGCCGTGCTCCAAGCTTCCACAGGGGAAGAGGGAGAAGGTTCCGTCCTTGCCACGGATATCGGTTCGGACGGCTCCCTGCATGACCTGCTCCAGATTCCGGGCGGCGGCTCCCGCTGCCCCACCACAGCGGAAAACGCCCATGAACGCCTGGCTACCCTGGCCATGCGCGGCAATGAGACCTTCCGCCATGCCGTCACGCGCATGAAGGCTTCCGCCGCCAGCGTCATTGAACGCGCCGGCCTCACGGCTGACGATATCCAGCTGATTATTCCCCACCAGGCCAACCTCCGCATCATTAACGCCGTAGCGCAGCGCCTCTCCATTCCTGAAGATAAGGTGTTCGTGAACATTGAGAAGTACGGCAACACGTCCGCGGCCGCCGTCGCCATCGCCTTTGACGAAGCGCGCCGTTCCGGCAGATTCGGCAAGGGAGACAACGTTGTCCTGGTCACATTCGGAGCCGGGCTTACCTGGTCCGCCGCCGTTATCCGCTGGTAATATTCTTTTTCACCCCCCCTCCATCATCATGACCACTGAACCATACGGCAAAAAAAATCCGTTTCCCGCTCCCGTCCTCTCCGTCAGGCATATCACCGGGGAAGGCAGCCCCAAGGAAACCATCCACATTGAATACAGCCTGGACGGTTCCGGGATGAATTATATTGCCGGGGACGCCTTGGCCGTTATTCCCGCCAATGACCCCTCCCTGGCGGACGCCCTGATTGACAAGCTCGGCCTCAGCCCGGATTCCCAGGTTCCCACGCCCGAAGGGGAAACCGCAAGCCTGAAAGACGCCCTGGTTCACTACTATGACATTACCAATGTCAACAAAGCCCTGCTGACCAAGTGGGCCGCCGCCTCCGGCAGCCAGGAGCTGGACACGCTTCTGGCCGGGGATAAGGACGCCCTCAGCGATTTCCTGTGGGGCCGGGACGTGCTGGATCTGGCCACGGAATACCCCGCTTCCTTCGAATCCGCGGAAGATTTCGTCGGCATTCTGAAAAAGATCATGCCGCGCCTTTATTCCATCGCCTCCAGCCCGAACGCCCATCCCGAACAGGTTCACCTGTGCGTGGGCGCGGTGCGCTATACGGCCCGTGACCGCAAGCGCGGCGGCGTTTGCTCCACCTATATGGCGGATCGCCTCCAGCCGGGCCATACGGCCAGGGTATTCGTACATACCAACAAGAATTTCCGCCTTCCGGAAGACGGGGACACCCCCATCATCATGGTGGGCCCCGGCACCGGCATCGCCCCTTTCCGGGCATTCTGGGAGGAACGCGCCGTTTCCGGCGCCAAGGGCGGCAACTGGCTGTTCTTCGGCAATCCGTACAGGGCTACCGACTTCTGTTATGAAGACGAGCTGAACCAGTTGACCGGCACCGGCAAACTGAAGTTGTCCGTGGCCTGGTCCCGGGACCAGGAAAAGAAGGTGTATGTGCAGCATCTCATGGTCCAGGAAGGCGAAGAACTCTGGAAATGGCTGGAAGCCGGCGCCTGCTTCTACGTCTGCGGGGATGCCTCCCGCATGGCGAAGGATGTGGACAACGCCCTTCATGAAGTCATCCAGACCTGGGGCCATAAAACTCCGGAGGAAGCCGCGGCATATGTGGCGGATATGAAACAGCACCGCCGTTACCAGCGGGACGTGTACTAATTCGGGATCTCCCCCTTGAGCCTGTCACCGCGCCTTTCCATCTTTTCTGGAAAGGCGCTTTTTCTTTTTCCGGAGAAAACCCGCCACGCATCAATCCGGCTCCCCCTCCCGGCTTCCCTCATGACGGTTCCAGCTGTTTTTCCGTCAATCCCAGCCGGAACAGGCCACCTTCCCAGTCCGCACGCCGGCTTCTTTCGAGCCGGAGAAGCCATCTTCCGCCCCCCTCTCCATCAAAAACAACGCCGAACCGGGGAGAACCCGTCCGAGCAAAAGTTCCCCTCCTTCTTCAAGCGTTTCCTTACCCTTATTCCAAATCCTGCCGGGCACCGCAAACGGCCCGTTTCACTTTCCTGAGCTTGAAAAAGAAAACCATGCAGAACAAATACAGCTTTTGCGGCAGGCAGTGGACGATACCCATCCATCCCGGCCGCCTCAACGCCCATCTCCGCCGAAAGGGATAACTCCACCAATTCTGCTGCCGGTCAATACTGTCTATGATTTTTCTCCTCTCCTCCATTTCGGCAAGCAGTTCTTCCCGCGAACGAAAAACCGGAGCAAGGCCCTCCAGCAATTCCCCGCACAGTTCCAACCCCGCCTCCTTGCTTTTTTTCAACTGGCTTTTCATTTCCAGCTCCCTTTTTTCAAAGGCCGCCGCCGTCCGCATGTCGGCAAACCGGAACGCGCTGTTGACAGCGCAAATATTTTTAAGCGCAAACCGGTAATAATATAAGGATATGCCCGGCATTTCATAAATATTGCCCTGAAGCCATGCGTGGAATCCCATCAAGTCGTCTTCAAAACTGGCCGTCATCCGCAGGGAGCTACCCCATTCGCAGGCGCTCTTCCTGATCATCATGCTTCCTCCGTAATGGGCGGAAGAAGAAAAAGCTCCCGCCTGAAGCGCAACAGCCGGCATCTCCTGCGGAGCAGCAGGAAAGGCCGGGAATTCAAACGCAATGCCCGGTTCCTCATAGACGCTGGTCATCTGGCTGACCACAGCCACGGCATCCGGGCGTTCCATCACCGCCCAGGCAAAAAACCTGCATCTCCAGGGGAAGGAACAATCGTCCCCATCCTGACGGAGAATCCATTCATGGGAAGCCAGACCAACCGCCTGCCGGATATGAGGCCCGCGCCCCAGCGGAGTTTCATTCCGGTTTAAGATTACCCGGTACGGCCCCCTGTATTGAGCCGCCATTTCCTGCATGACGGCGAAGGTTCCGTCGGAAGAGCCGTCATCCGAAAAGATGATTTCAACCGGCCCTTCATAATCCTGCCCGAATACGCTCCAGATAGCATCCCTGATGCTGCTCTCCTCATTATGCCCGGTCAGGATAATGCTGATGGAAGGGAGTTCCGAAGGGTTCATGAAGAAAAAGCACGGAAAAGAAAGCGTCAACCATGAAGAGGACCATGTCCTTTTCTGTTTATTAATAAGGCGTCACGTTCATACCGGATTCCAAATCCGGGGTCAAGGGTTGATTTTTATGCCAAGGAACTTATGTTGCGCGGACGTTTTGTGATCAAGAATCTCCCCCTTGCGGGCAGGGAGCCCGAAGCCGGGAAAACAGGACGAAAGATTCTGCTTTCCCTTACTGCTCCCAACATACACATTTTTTCATAAGCAATTATTTTTTAGAATCATAGAACTCTTAGAACCAGACCTGGCCGGAATACCTCCATACCCCACCGGTTCCATGAGGTCTTGGGACAATTCTCTGTCCATTCATGCTGAATCCGGAATTTCCCAATCGAATTTGGAATTCGCTATGACAGGTTCATTCGCGCGCTGATGAATCATGGGAGGAACGATGGATTCGTCCTCCTGCCATTCACCGGTTGCAATGGTTACAGCCCCATCAGAATCATGTTCTCCATATCCTGATTCCCGTTCCACTCACGAAGCAGTTCATCATTCCCCTTGTATGCAGAAACCGTTCTTCAGCATTATTATCCCGGCCTATAATCTGGAGAATTATATTGCTGCCGCCCTTCAGTCAGTACTGGTTCAAACATTTCAGGATTTTGAGATCATCATCGTGGATGACGGTTCTTCCGATGAGACCGCTTCCAATGTCCTTTTCTGTTTATTAATAAGGCGTCACGTTCATACCGGATTCCAAATCCGGGGTCAAGGGTTGATTTTTATGCCAAGGAACTTATGTTGCGCGGACGTTTTGTGATCAAGAATCTCCCCCTTGCGGGCAGGGAGCCCGAAGCCGGGAAAACAGGACGAAAGATTCTGCTTTCCCTTACTGCTCCCAACATACACATTTTTTCATAAGCAATTATTTTTTAGAATCATAGAACTCTTAGAACCAGACCTGGCCGGAATACCTCCATACCCCACCGGTTCCATGAGGTCTTGGGACAATTCTCTGTCCATTCATGCTGAATCCGGAATTTCCCAATCGAATTTGGAATTCGCTATGACAGGTTCATTCGCGCGCTGATGAATCATGGGAGGAACGATGGATTCGTCCTCCTGCCATTCACCGGTTGCAATGGTTACAGCCCCATCAGAATCATGTTCTCCATATCCTGATTCCCGTTCCACTCACGAAGCAGTTCATCATTCCCCTTGTATGCAGAAACCGTTCTTCAGCATTATTATCCCGGCCTATAATCTGGAGAATTATATTGCTGCCGCCCTTCAGTCAGTACTGGTTCAAACATTTCAGGATTTTGAGATCATCATCGTGGATGACGGTTCTTCCGATGAGACCGCTTCCA
>Ga0224750_1046_pt1 | contig 11691 bp, 10 predicted proteins | sample LIM_F_Vancomycin_2_FD_182072 | JGI IMG/M metagenome (GOLD analysis project Ga0224750, IMG submission 182072) | Enriched cells from gastrointestinal tract of the lab mouse from Pacific Northwest National Laboratory (PNNL), Richland, Washington... | ecosystem: Host-associated > Mammals > Digestive... | reverse complement strand
TTTGTTATGGTAGGAATACAACCGAAGAACTGTCTTTTTAACAAAAGGAGTGTAATAATTTGAGACGTATCTCCAAACACCTTATGGTTCCTGTATTTTCGGCAGGTATCGTCCTTTTATCATCCTGTAGTTCTCAGCCGTTGGGGATATCCGCTTCATCTTCGGTACCTGCTACACCGGCTCCGGTTGAATCGGCAGTACCGTCGGAGCAGAATTCACCTGCTTCAGAACCGTCCGCATCAGTATCACCTTTTGACTTGAACGATGCAGAGGTATCCTCTACACCGGCAGATACCAAGCCGACTGTAACTGCACAACCCCAGCCCAAGCTGAAACAGGTTTCTCCTTCTCCGGAGCCAAAAAACTTTTCCTCGGAACAGACTTATTTGCAGGAGATTATGGAGAATGCCCGGAAGGGTAAGGTCCGTTCGTCGGAATTTACGGTAAGAAACACCCAAATTGACCAGATTGAGGCCAAGCTTGGCAAGCCAACTTCCTTTACCCAGGCCGGATACGGATATTACGCTTCTTATGGAAGACAAAGTCTTGCCTTTGGCTATAATATGGAAACAGGTGTCGTATTTGATGTCCGCTCTTATGAGAAAAAGCTGCAAAACCTGACACTTTCCATGATTAAAAAAGAATTGGGCGAACCTACGGATATCCGTAAATATAAAGATAAAAATCATGATGATACGATTTATGTATATCAAGCGGGAGAACAGTATGAGCTTAAATTCATTATCCCTCCCAATACCGGAAGGGTAGACCATATATCCGTGTTCAGTCAATCCAGTGTCCGATAATTTTGCAATCAGGTCTGGTACTTCAGCGGTTCCTGAGATACAATACGAATAAGAATGAATAGAGTGGACATGTCCGGAGTGGACGTGTCCCCTTTACGTATACGGAGGGTAAGGATGAAGACAACACTTAGCCAGATAGTGGACCTGTCACGGATCGGACAGCGGGAAGGAAAAAAGCTGAACGAAGTCTTGCAGCTCGCAGCATCTGAACAGCTTGATCCGTCATCGGCCAATGAACAAAAGGTCCTTTTGCTCCTTATTGATTTTCAAAGGGACTTTATGGAACAGGGGGAACTGGGCGTTCCTGGTTCTCATAAGGATGTAGAACAAGTTATCCGGTTGATTTATGAAAAAATGGAAAATATAACACGGATTGCCTTTTCACTGGATACCCATCAGCCTTACCAAATTTTCCATCCGGTCTGGTGGATAAACAGGGAAGGAAAGCACCCTGAGCCCTACACCATAATTACGGCTGAAGATGTGGCTAAGGGAAGATGGCTCCCCTCCAATCCGCTGGATCAGAAGAAAAGTGAACAGTATGTACGGGAATTGGAACGGGCAAGCAAAAAGGCTCTTTGTATATGGCCCTATCATTGTCTGGAGGGAACAGACGGACATGCTTTGGAAAGCCAGCTTTCCAACTTGCTTCAATTTTATTCTGTGGCAAGGCATTCTCCGCTTACGTGTTTAGTGAAGGGGAAAGACCCTTACAGTGAAATGTACGGCATCATCAGACCGGAGGTTGATCGCGGGGCTTACAGCAGCGGGCTGCTTGATATGCTTCCCGATTTTGATAAAATCTGGGTGGCCGGTGAAGCCAAATCCCATTGCGTGCTGGAATCAGTCCGGGAAATCTGTGAGCATTACCCGGACAGACCGGAAGTGACACAGAAAATGATCATATTGGAAGATTGCATGAGCTGCATTCCCGGTTTTGAAGAGGAAACAGAACGTTTATTTGACAAGATGCAAAAAGATTACGGCTTTCAAAGAAGTTCTGCACAGGAACTGATGAATAAAAGGTTGCAGTAAATTAGCCATTTGCATCGATTTTTTAAAATACAGACAGCATTCAGCCATAGGAACAGCGGCTGAACGGGATAGGTGGGACAACGATGTCATACGAACACTTGACGCTACATACGGACAAATATCAGATAAATATGATGTATGCCCATTGGATAAATGGGACGCATAACAAGAGGGTGGTTTATGAGGCTTATTTCCGGAAGCTGCCTTTTGGTAATGGTTATGCTGTTTTTGCGGGATTGGAACGGATTATTCATTATATCCGTTCTCTGCGTTTTGATGAAGAATCCCTTGCTTATTTGGCCAAACAGGAAGAAAATTACGATCCCCGGTTTTTGGAGGAACTGAAGCAGTTCCGGTTTACAGGGGATATTTATTCTGTGGAAGAAGGCAGCCTGGTATTTGCGAGCGAGCCTTTAATCCGTGTAGAAGGAAGAGTATTTGAAGCCCAATTGATAGAGACGGCAATGCTTAATTTCATGAATTACCAGACTCTCATTGCCACCAAAGCATCCCGTATCAGGATGGTTTCCCCGGAAGACGTATTTCTGGAGTTTGGTTCCCGGCGCGCCCAGGAGGCAGATGCTGCTGTTTGGGGAGCCAGGGCAGCTTATATTGCAGGGTTCGATGCCACCTCTAATATGCGGGCAGGGATGCTGTTCGGCATTCCGGCCAAGGGAACCCATGCCCATTCTTGGGTACAGAACCATGATTCCGAGGAGGAGGCCTTCCGCAGATATGCTGAAGCTTTGCCGGATCAGGTGACCCTGTTGGTCGACACATACGATACCATCCGCAGCGGCGTACCAAACGCGATAAAGATTGCCAAAGAGATGGAGGAAAAAGGAAAACGCATGAACGGCATTCGCCTTGATAGCGGAGACCTTGCCTACCTTTCTGTCCAGGCACGTAAAATGCTGGATGAAGCCGGACTGGATTATGTGAAAATTGTAGCGTCAAATGACCTGGACGAAAATACCATTCTCGATTTGAAAGCACAGGGTTCCCGAATTGATATATGGGGGGTCGGAACCCAACTGATAACGGCGGCAGACCAGCCATCGCTCGGAGGAGTATATAAAATTGTAGCCCGGGAAGAAAACGGGCACATGATTCCGACTATCAAGATCTCGGGAAATCCGGAAAAGGTAACGACACCTGGGTTGAAAGATCTGTACCGGATTATAAACCGTCAGACCGGCAAAGCGGAGGCGGATTATATTACACTGCAGGAGGAAGAGGATGTGAAGGAGGGACGGAAGATTAAACTGTTTGATCCCGTTCATCCCTACATTTATAAATATGTAGAGAATTATGAGGCGGTCGGACTGCTCAAACCAATTTTCCTGAAAGGGGAGCAGGTATACGAATGCCCGTCTATTGAACAAATTAGAAGCTATCATAAGGAGCAGTTGAGGATGTTTTGGCCGGAGTATTTACGTAAATTGAATCCTGAGAAATACCCGGTTGATCTCAGTATTAAAGCCTGGGATTTAAAAATGAGGCTGCTTCGGGAATATAGGGATGGAAACGGCCATCCGTTCTATCAACAATGAGAAGATCCTTACGTCTTTTTCTTGAAAAAAGGCGTAAGGATTTTTTTTATTGAAGGAAGAGGTTCTCTTTTTCCACTTCTGGCTTCACTATCCCCTTGATTCAGAAAAAACATAAGTGTTTTAAGGGCAAATATCAAACCCTGATGGAAAGGAATAATGACGCTAAAATCATATAAAGGCAAGACTGAGCATCAAATAAAGGGAACCTGAGAATCACATAAAGGCAAGACCAAGAACAACTAAAGGTAAGCCTGAATCACATAAAGGTGAACTAGAAACAGTGTGCGATAGATCACTCCTTTATTATTCTCTGTCTTTTATAATACATATAGTATCTAAATGACGAATGCATACTATATATAGTGTTATGTTGAGGAGAGGAATGAGTAAGGTGTTCAGGTTGATAGAGGCTTTGGATGATATTGTGCAGGTGAAAGATCAGGATGTTCTTCAGGAGAATGCAAACGTTGATGGACGTTCTCCAATGGGGATGATGGGGAAAATTAGCAGTGAAAGCGCCAAATACTATGCGATGGAGCGTCTTCTTTCTCCCGAGGTGAAAAAAGCCATTGAGGAAAACATCATTTATCCGCACGATCTGGATTTTTATGCTTCAGGTACTACTACATGCTGCCAGATTCCTCTTGGAAAGCTGCTGCGGGGAGGATTCAATACCGGGCACGGGCACATGCGCGAACCCCAAGATATCAAAAGTGCAATGGCGCTTGCTTCCATTATTCTGCAGGCTAACCAGAACCAGCAGCATGGCGGACAATCCTATCCGATGTTTGATTATGATATGGCTCCTTATGTAAGGAGAACCTTTGAAAGAAAAATTAGAATGCTGAAATCTCTTCCTCTAGATAATTCGTTTAACTATGAGGCAGAGGCATGGAAGATGACTGAGCAGGATGTATACCAGGCATGCGAAGCGTTTATCCATAATGCGAACTCCATGCATTCGCGGGGCGGAGGTCAGGTTCCCTTTATTTCGGTCAACTACGGTATGGATACTTCAAAGGAAGGACGAATACTGATCCGGCAGTTTCTGCTTGCCACCCAAGCGGGACTCGGCAGGGGAGAGACCCCGATCTTTCCGATTCAGATTTTCAAGGTAAAGCAAGGGGTTAATTTTGAGCCTGGAACCCCCAATTATGACCTGTACCAGTTAGCACTTGAGACAACAGCCAAACGTCTTTTTCCGAATTTCGCTTTTGTAGATGCGCCATTTAATGTCCAGTACTATAATGGTACACCTGAGAGTGAGATTTGCTATATGGGCTGCCGCACCCGGGTTATGGGAAATCTTCATGGGGAGGAAACAGCCATCGGGCGGGGAAATTTATCTTTTACCTCGGTTAACCTGGTTAAAATGGCCCTCCTCTCAGCTAACGAGACAGAGTTTTTTCGTTTGCTGGACCGTTATGTTGATATAGCTATCCGCCAGCTCCTGGAGCGGCTTAGTTACCAGTCACGCAAGAAAGCGGGTGACTTCGCTTTCCTTTACGGTCAAGGCTCCTGGCGGGGAGGTGAGGCAGCACATCCCGAGGATGACTTGACGGAGTTGCTGAAGCAGGGGACTCTCAGTGTCGGCTTTATCGGATTAGCCGAAGCACTCACCGTCCTGCGAGGTGAACACCACGGACAATCCCCCGATTCCCAGGATCTCGGACTGAGGATTGTCCGTACTATGCGGGAGAAGATGGATCAGGCTGCGAAGCAGCACCATCTCAACTTTTCCCTGATTGCCACGCCGGCTGAAGGACTATCCGGCAAATTCACCCGGCGGGATCGTAAAGAGTTCGGCATCATCACGGGCGTCACCGACCGGGAGTACTATACGAACTCGTTCCATGTACCGGTGTACTGCCCGATCCGGATTGCAGACAAGATCCGGATCGAGGGTCCTTACCACGAGCTGTGCAATGCCGGCCACATCACGTATGTCGAAGTGGATGGAAGCTTACGGGCTAACATACAAGCATTGGATCAGATCGTACGGTTGATGGCTGCATCTGGAATCGGGTACGGGTCCGTCAATCATCCTGTTGATCGCTGCAGGAAATGCGGGTACAGCGGGCTTATTGAGCAGTCTTGTCCCGCCTGCGGAGAGCCTGACGGACAAGGAATTGAACGAATTCGCCGGATAACCGGATATTTGGTAGGTGATATGAACAAATGGAATACAGCGAAACGGGCAGAGGAACGCCAGAGGGTGAAGCACAAGTAAGAATACTTAATATTCTGTATGATAGTGTAGTAGACGGTGAAGGACTTCGTACGGTCCTTTTCTTCAGCGGCTGCCCGCATCATTGTCCGGGCTGCCATAACCCTCATTCCTGGAGTCCGCAAGGCGGGAAAGTGATGAAGGTGTGGGAAGTGGTAGAGCAGGTATTGCTCAACCCGATCAACGAGGTTACCTTGTCTGGTGGAGATCCGTTTTATCAGGCGGAGACGGTAAGACACGTCGCAAAAATCCTCAAAACAAATGGTAAGAACCTATGGGCCTATACCGGCTATACCTTGGAATTTATTCAGGATCGGGGAAGCATTGCAATGAAGGAATTGCTCTCTTATTGTGATGTCCTGGTAGACGGAAGGTTTGAGCTGGAACTTCGTGATCCTACTCTCCCGTTCCGGGGAAGCTCTAATCAGCGTATTTATCGGCTGGGAACATGATAAAACCCACATGATAGGGGCGTGTTTTTGGTTTGGAATCCCGGCGCGCGTCGGGGCCCGCACGGCGGTGGCCAGACCCCATGCAGATTCCCGGTGCGTTTGCGGTACGCCATCAAGTTATGGCCGGAGTTTCGGATGAAAAAGCTAATTATATATTTTCTGTAGTTTCGGGTGTCTTTACTTTAAAATGGATCAGAAGTCCGACTGCGACTAGAACCATCAGCGAACCCAGAGCAATACGGCCGCCTAATTGGCCGTAATCCTTAAGAGCGTAGGTGATGGAGCCGTAAAGGAGCGGGCCCGCTATGGAAGATACTTTGCCGGAGAAGGCAAAAAGTCCAAAAAACTGTCCCCGTTTCTCAGGAGGAGAGAGCTGGACAATCAGTGTACGGGAAGTTACCCACATAGCTCCCATAGATATGCCATAAATGCTTCCTGCGGCCCAGAATAAACCTTCTGAAATATAAACGGTGGCCGCAATGATCGCTGCAATTAGCAGAACAGCTACTACACTGACTGCTTTTTTGGCGCCGATCCGGCGGGTAATAAAACCGAAAATAAACGATCCGATGATACTGCTTACAGTTGATACCAAATACAGAATAAGAAACTTTCCGTCTGAAAAACCAACGATGGAGGTTGCATAAACAGCCATAACGGAAATGGCAGTCTGAAGTGCGTCGTTAAAAAAGAAGAAGGCAATCATAAACATGAAAATAGAACGATGCTTTTGCATTTCTTTAAACGTTTGAACGATTTCCAGATATCCGCTGAAAAAGCTTTTCTTTCCGGCGGTTGTCAGGGCAGGTTTTTCCTTGTGCCAGATAAATAAAGGGAGTGCGAAGAGCAGAAACATGAAAGCACTTGGAATAAAGGAATTCTCGTAATGCCCCCCTGTGACAAAAGGATAGACTGCAAGTCCTACCAATGTTCCCACGTACCCAAGGGCAACGCCGTACCCCGAAATGACAGGGATCTCCCGTTCATTGCCAAGATCCGAAATCATGGCATCATAAAATATTAACGAGCTATTGTAGAAAAATTTGGCGAACATAAAGAATAGCAAAACACCCACCAGAGACAGCGGAATTTGAAATAAAGCGCTATTACTGTTCCATGAAGCGGACAAGCCCATCATAGCTGTACTGAAAACAGCGAGCAGCGTAAACGGAACGAGGAAGGCTTTCTTCTTCCCGGTACGGTCGATCCATACTCCAAACAACGGAGAGAGAATTACCAGAAAAAAGGAAGAGATGGCATTGGTATAAGCGATAAACGTCTGGGCGAGATTGTTTAGCGTTTCGCTTCCTCCGATGGCCTGTTTCATGTAGAAGGGAAAGAAGATAGTGACAATATTGGAAGAGAATATCGTATTGGCAAAGTCATACAAAGCCCAAGCGAGAATCGGGGTAGCCAGGAATAGGGAAATCCCTTTTCTTGTAATAGGCTGCGAGGAAACCGCCGGATCTGTTTGTTCCATACATCCACCTACCTTTGGTAAAATAACAAAACATTCACTTCTTGTACAAATTTATTCTATCTGCCCTACGGCAATTCCTGTTTAAAAAATACAGTTAGGTCTTATCCTGTTGATTTTTATTTTCCATAGGGCAAAATTAGGTGTATGATGATATGGAAAATGAGGTAGAAAAGGAGTGGACCCACAAATGGCAAATTCACAATTCCAGTCCTTGATCGATGAAGGAGAACGGATCGTCTTTTTTGGCGGGGCCGGTACTTCAACGGAAAGCGGCATTCCCGACTTTCGTTCGGCCGCCGGACTGTACCAGAAGCGGCATCATTTTGAATATCCTCCAGAGGTTATGTTAAGCCGAAGTTTTTTTCAGAAGCATACTGAGGAATTCTACTCTTTTTATTATGAGGCCATGTTGCATCCGGATGCTTGTCCGAATGCGGCTCATCTCACTTTAGCCAAATTGGAGGAAGCGGGCAAACTATCCGCAATTATTACCCAGAATATAGACGGGCTTCATCAAAAAGCAGGAAGCAAGTGTGTACTGGAGCTTCATGGTTCTGTTCACCGCAACACTTGTCTGGATTGCGGCCGTATTTATGGCCTTCAACATATTCTGGAAGCGGAAGGGAAAGTGCCTGTATGTAAAGATTGCGGGGGAATAGTGAAACCGGATGTTGTACTGTATGAAGACAGCCTCGACTTCCATGTGATTGAGCAAGCAGCTTTGGAGCTTTCCCGGGCAGATGTTGTGATTGTTGGAGGAACTTCTTTAACTGTACAGCCTGCTGCCTCGCTGATTCAGGCATATACAGGGCCGAATTTGATTTTAATAAACAGGACACCTACCCATATGGATCATCTGGCGAAGCTTGTACTCAGAGAACCGATGGGAGAACTGTTTAGTGCATTGACTATATAACGTGATCAACAGATCATTATGAAAAATATGGGGCTGTCCCAAAAGTCGATTTGTGATGTTTTGATTCCCACTTAAAGTTAAATTTCAGGTAAAAAAGAACCTCCATCTCCACTTTGTCAGTGGATTTGGAGGTTCTATAGTTTGGAGTTTGGGACTGGATCATTCATGCGAACACTTATAGGACAGCCCCGTCTTTTTTTATGACAGGCATGATTTGTAATATTTATTTTTTCTGTTGAATGGTAGTCTATACAGCTTTACAATAAAACTCATTCTCCTCCCCTGGTTATATTCGAATACAGATAATCTGTCTTAAGGCCGACGGAAAAATACATCTATTGCCTGAGTATTAGATGTGGCTAAAAACGGACGATTAGAATATTTTGATCTGATATAATGCAACCAGAGGTAACTTACGATGGAGGACGCACATGAGATTTCGAGATTTTCATCGTAACTTAAGAATCGTTTATGGGCGATATTATTCCGTAACATGCCAGAAGCTCCTACCTGCCCGTATACGGTTTTGTCTATAAGGGAGCAATGATGATCAGCGGGCTTTTTGTCATCATTGGCGGATGGCTGCCCAGTTTCTGGATGGCTATCCTTATCACCGGAACGGGGCTCATCGGGATGGGACTTTTTTACCGGATCTACACGGGACTCACAATCCGTAAAAAGAGAATGCTGACTAAGGAGGTTCAGGTCTGAAGACGAAACAAAAGGTGGATGCTAATTATGATGGATTTATTTAGAAACGCAAATTTTGTACGCTTATTCATTGCGACGATGGCTTCCCAACTGGGTACAATGGTCGGTAATATGGCTTTCGCCTTTTACTTGCTCAACCGGTTCAGTTCACAGCCTTCCTATGCGACTATAGCGGAACTCATGTATACTTTGCCGACCCTGTTTGTATTTCTTATCGTGGGTATGGCGGCAGACAGATTCCACCGCAAACACATTGCGGAATATTCGGACTGGATCAGGGCGGGACTTACTATTATACTTATGCTCTCTATCGTCAAAGACTGGGTCGTATTTTCCTTCTTAATCTTATTTCTCCGCAGTGCAGTCGGTAAATTTTTCGGACCTGCTGAAGCGGCGATGATTCAAGGGATCTTAACCCCGGAGCAGTATGCTCAGGCTGCAGGGTTGAACCAATTACTATTTGGCATTTTTAATATCTTTGGTGTGAGTCTGGGGGCGGCTGCTTATTTAACTTTGGGCATTCAGGGAGCGATTATGCTGGATGGGGTCAGTTTTGTCATCTCCGCCCTATTGATCCGTTTCTGCAAGATTCCCAGGGAGGTTTCCCTGCCCAACGGGGTTTCAAAGATAAGGGATTTAACATGGCATTTGTTTGTAGGGGACTTTAAAGAGGGGATGCGCTATGTGTTTCATTACAAACTGCTGCTGACCCTGCTGTTCGGATTTTTTATCTTTGGTTTTATCAACGGCGGATTCGCGGTTCTCCCGATGTTTACGATGAAATATAACCTTGCTCCGGACCAATTCGAACAATTTTCCTCAATCTTTTCTATCTTTTTGGGGGTGGGGATTATTATCGGAAGTTTCGGAGGAGCACTTCTCGTGAAAAAATGGAACATGCACACTATTCTTATAGCGGGATTACTATCCGTTGGTTTAATGGTTCTCGTTCTTTCTTTTATTCAACATGTCTGGGTTTACTTAATTCTTGTTCTGATAATTGGCATTCTTCTTGCCCCTGTCAATGTCGCCATAGGAGGATGGATGCCGCAAATTATCCATCCCACCCATATGGGAAGGGTCAATGCCCTCACCGAACCGGCCATGATGCTGGCCCAGTCTGCGACCTTGTTTCTAATAGCCTGGTTATATCCCCGGCTAATCAATCTTCAGGTCATTTATTACGGGATAGGCGGTTTTCTGGTGTTGGTTTCCCTTTACTTTCTATTTGTGCTTCCCCGCATGGTAAAGCGACATGAAGTAAATGAACATACAACCTTATCATCATGAGTTGGTGAAAACGAAAAGACCGACTTGGCTCACTAAGGGTGAATTATGCTATAATGAGTCAGAAAGTAGGGATGCGAATGAAGAACTTTCGGGAATTGCAAACTTTTATGACATTTGCCCTGGTGGGAATTATGAATACGCTGATCGACTGGGGGATTTTCTGGTTTACATACAGTTTGGCCGGAATGCATTATCTGGTTGCCCAGACGATTGCTTACGCTTGCGGGATGATAAACAGTTATGTGCTAAATAAATCCTGGACGTTTAAAGTGAAGAACAAAGCAAATCCTGTAGAGACCGGAAAATTTTTGGCTGTAAATCTGATTTGTCTGTGCCTGTCCTATTTACTGCTTTACGGTTGGAATTCTTTTGTCGGCGAATATATGTTAATCGGTAAGGCTATTGTTACAGCCGTACTCATGGTGCTGAATTACCTTCTCAACAAACAGTGGGTATTCAAGACAAATGAAGAATCCGTAAACATGCAAAATGATTGGGAATAAATTCAGAGAACCCTCATGATTGTGATCAAAGCAGACATGAGGGTTTCGTATTTCCTCTATTTGGGCATACAGGCACTTTGCGCCCAGACCCGGCATACAATATAACACTCGCTACATAAAAACCTTCGCATATAAAAATCTTGCCATGCCGTAGTAATTTTACTGCCTTTAAGCGGGGTTAGCATCCGCATCAGATTTCTTGTCTATACAATCATAGGAGGTGGCGCCCGTGCCCGGCATATTTACAGCGTTTGCTTTGTTTTTCAAGGAATTAATGCTGCTCGTATCATATGTCAAAAACAATGCATTTCCTCAGCCTCTTACTGAGGAGGAGGAAGAGAGACACCTGCGCCAAATGGCAGAGGGAAATTCGATGTCCCGCAATCTGCTGATTGAGCATAACCTGCGGCTTGTAGCACACATTGTCAACACATTATGAACACGAAACGATGTCAGGAAACGGCGCGATTTGTATCCAGCGGGTGGTTCATGCGGTGAAGGTGGACGAGCCATCGAAGTGGATAAAAGGCTGTTCCGAAGAGGCCAACTTATCTGTTTTTGGATTTGAAGTGGTGTATGAAATACTATTGATAACATTGATTTTTTGTTCCGTACTGGTTAGAGGAAATGTTTATGATGGGAGTGATATTGAATGGAAAAGGTAAATTCACCGGAAGAGTTGATGGAGAACATCGCGAATATGAGCCGTGATAACTCC
>Ga0224750_1007_pt2 | contig 11694 bp, 8 predicted proteins | sample LIM_F_Vancomycin_2_FD_182072 | JGI IMG/M metagenome (GOLD analysis project Ga0224750, IMG submission 182072) | Enriched cells from gastrointestinal tract of the lab mouse from Pacific Northwest National Laboratory (PNNL), Richland, Washington... | ecosystem: Host-associated > Mammals > Digestive... | reverse complement strand
TTCACGTCAAACTGGAATCCGTTAATTCTAAATTCGGCTTCGTAGATCCTTTCCATGCCATGCATTTCAGAGTCCCATTCAATGGGACCGGCGTTCGGATAAGCACCCTTGATACTGGAAACGGCGGCAGCCGGAACGGAAGACTCCGGGATATCGGCCAGGGCAGAAGGCATGGCCAGTACCGCCGCCGCAAACAATATGTTCTTATGCAGCTTTTTCATGTTATGATTAGACAAATATGTTCTATAATCATTCAATATTTTTCTAAACTCTGAACATCCTGTGCAGCTTTTTTCCCGAAACCGGCTCCTGATGAAGCATATTAAAAAAGGCTCCCCGGAAAAACCGGGGAGCCTTGAAGCCGATTGCCTTGGTCTCGAAGAAACGGACGGGGCTTACATCATGCCCATGCCGCCCATTCCTCCCATGCCGCCCATGTCGGAAGCTCCGGAGCCGCAGCTGCAGCTCTTCTTCTCGGGCTTGTCAGCAATGACGCATTCCGTGGTAAGCAGCAGGCCGGCGATGGAGGCCGCATTCTGCAGAGCGGAACGGGTCACCTTGGTCGGATCCACCACGCCGGCGGAAAGCATTCACGTCAAACTGGAATCCGTTAATTCTAAATTCGGCTTCGTAGATCCTTTCCATGCCATGCATTTCAGAGTCCCATTCAATGGGACCGGCGTTCGGATAAGCACCCTTGATACTGGAAACGGCGGCAGCCGGAACGGAAGACTCCGGGATATCGGCCAGGGCAGAAGGCATGGCCAGTACCGCCGCCGCAAACAATATGTTCTTATGCAGCTTTTTCATGTTATGATTAGACAAATATGTTCTATAATCATTCAATATTTTTCTAAACTCTGAACATCCTGTGCAGCTTTTTTCCCGAAACCGGCTCCTGATGAAGCATATTAAAAAAGGCTCCCCGGAAAAACCGGGGAGCCTTGAAGCCGATTGCCTTGGTCTCGAAGAAACGGACGGGGCTTACATCATGCCCATGCCGCCCATTCCTCCCATGCCGCCCATGTCGGAAGCTCCGGAGCCGCAGCTGCAGCTCTTCTTCTCGGGCTTGTCAGCAATGACGCATTCCGTGGTAAGCAGCAGGCCGGCGATGGAGGCCGCATTCTGCAGAGCGGAACGGGTCACCTTGGTCGGATCCACCACGCCGGCGGAAAGCAGGTCTTCATACTTGTCCGTGGCCACGTTGTAACCTTCGGCAGTATTCTTCATGCCTTTCACGTTGGCGACGATGAGGGCTCCTTCGCGGCCGGCATTGCAGGCCAGCTGGCGGAGCGGGGCTTCCACAGCGCGATAAACGATCTGGGCGCCGGTTGCTTCGTCACCTTCCAGTTTGAGGGTGTCAATGGCTTTCTGGGCGCGAATCAGCGCCACGCCGCCGCCCGGAACGATGCCTTCTTCCACCGCAGCGCGGGTAGCGTGCAGGGCGTCGTCCACACGGGCCTTCTTTTCCTTCATTTCCGTTTCCGTAGCGGCACCCACGTGGATGACGGCCACGCCGCCGGCCAGCTTGGCCAGGCGTTCCTGGAGTTTTTCGCGGTCGTAGTCGGACGTGGTGTCCTTGATCTGGCGGCGAATCTGGGAAATGCGGGCTTCAATATCGGAAGATTTGCCGGAACCTTCCACGATAACGGTTTCATCCTTGGAAACAACCACGCGTTTGGCCTGGCCGAGGTCTTCGATTCCCACGTTTTCCAGCTTGATGCCCAGGTCTTCCGTGATGCACTTGCCGCCGGTAAGGATGGCGATGTCTTCCATCATGGCCTTGCGGCGGTCGCCGAAGCCGGGAGCCTTGACCGCGCAGATGTTCAGCACGCCGCGCAGACGGTTGACTACCAGGGTGGCGAGGGCTTCGCCTTCAATGTCTTCCGCGATTACCAGGAAGGGACGGCCGCTCTTGGCCACTTTTTCAAGCAGCGGAAGGAAGTCCTTCAGGTTGTTGATTTTCTTTTCGTGGATGAGGATGTAGGGGTTTTCCAGCACCGCTTCCATCGTTTCCGCGTTCGTCACGAAGTAGGGGGACAGGTATCCCTTGTCAAACTGCATGCCTTCCACCACGTCCAGCGTAGTTTCAATGCCCTTGGCTTCTTCCACGGTGATGGTGCCGTCCTTGCCCACCTTGTCCATGGCTTCCGCGATGATGTTGCCGATTTCAGCGTCCCAGTTGGCGGAGACGGTAGCGACCTGGGCCACTTCCTTGCTGGAGTCGACAGGCTTGCTGATCTTCTTGAGTTCTTCCACAACGGAATCCGCAGCCTTCATGATGCCCCTCTGGAGGGAGATGGGGTTAGCCCCGGCAGTAACGTTGCGCAGGCCTTCGCGGTAAATGCTTTCAGCCAGCACGGTAGCGGTAGTGGTGCCGTCGCCGGCCACATCATTGGTTTTGGAAGATACTTCCCGGACAAGCTGGGCGCCCATGTTTTCAAACGGGTCTTCCAGTTCAATTTCCTTGGCCACGGTTACGCCGTCCTTAGTGATGAGGGGGGAACCGAATTTTTTGTCAATCACTACGTTGCGGCCGGCAGGGCCCAGCGTGCTCTTGACAGCCTTGGCAATCTGTTCCACGCCGCGGAGCAGAGCCTGGCGGGCGGTTTCGTCAAATTGGATTTGTTTAGCCATAATGTTAAATATTTAAAATGATGTTGAATGTGTGTGTGGTGCCATTTAGCCGATGATGGCCAGAATATCGTTTTCAGACAGGATAAGGTAGTCTTCCCCGTCCAGTTTGATTTCCGTGCCGCCGTACTTGGAAATAAGCACGCGGTCTCCGGGCTTCACGGTAAATTCAATCAGGGCGCCTTTTTCATCGCGGCCGCCGGTGCCTACGGAGATCACTTCGGCTTCCTGGGGTTTTTCCTTGGCGGTGTCCGGCAGGAACAGGCCGCCGGCCGTCTTGGTTTCAGCTTCAATGCGCTTGACCAACACACGTTGTCCTAGGGGTTTGATGTTTGCCATAGTATGTTTTTTGATGTTGTTGTAGATGAGTAATACGGGATGTAATGTTCCGCCGGAGGGGGAATTGCTTCCCCCTCCGGCGGGAAGGGGGTTGCTTATTTATCGTCGTCCACGATTTCAGCGTCCACCACGCGGCCTTTCGCCTTGCGGGGACCGTCGGAAGGCTCTTCTTCGGCAGGGGCGCCCGGCATGGGGCCGGCTGCCCCGGCGGACTGCTGGGCGGCTTCCGCCGCCTTGTACAGGGCTTCCAGACGGGATTCCAGGTCTTCCTTGCCAGCCTTGATCGCCGTGACGTCCTTCTTGGAGACGGCTTCCTTGAGACGCGTTACCTTGTCTTCTATTTCACGCTTGAGGTCTGCGGGCAGCTTGTCCCCCATATCCTTAAGCTGGCGCTCCACGGAGAAGCAGAGGGAGTCAGCCTGGTTAATGGTGTCAATTTCCTCAGCGCGTTTCTTGTCTTCTTCCGCGTGGGCTTCCGCATCGCGCTTGGCACGCTCAATTTCATCCTTGGAAAGGCCGCTGGAGCCCTGGATGGAAATTTTCTGCTCCTTGCCGGTGCCCTTGTCCTTAGCGGATACATGCAGAATGCCGTTGGCGTCAATGTCAAAGGTCACTTCAATCTGCGGCACGCCGCGCGGAGCGGGGGAAATGCCGTCCAGCTTGAAGTTGCCGAGGAGCTTGTTATCCTCAAACATCTTGCGTTCGCCCTGGCAAATGCGGATATCCACGGCGGGCTGGTTATCAGCGGCGGTGGAGAACACCTGGCTCTTGCGCACCGGAATGGTCGTGTTGCGTTCGATCATCGGAGTGGCGATGCCGCCCATCGTTTCAATGGACAAGGTCAGAGGAGTCACGTCCAGCAGAAGCACGTCATTCACGTCCCCCTGAAGCACGCCGCCCTGAATAGCGGCGCCCAGGGCCACCACTTCATCCGGGTTCACGCCCTTGTGGGGTTCCTTGCCGGCCAGCGTATGGGCCATTTCCTGCACGGCGGGCATGCGGGTCATGCCACCCACCAGCACCAGCTCGTCAATGTCCCCGGTTTTCAACCCGGACGCAGCAATGCAGTCCAGCACAGGCTTGCGGGTGCGGTCCAGAAGGTCTTCCGTGAGCTGTTCCAGCTTGGGGCGGCTCAGCGTCAGTTGGATATGCTTGGGACCGGAAGCGTCCGCCGTGATGAACGGCAGGCTGATGTCATAGCTCTGGGTGGAGGAAAGGGCGATCTTGGCCTTTTCCGCTTCTTCCTTGATGCGCTGAATGGCATCAGGCTGGTTGGAAAGATCCATGCCGGAGTCTTTCTTGAACTCGCCTATAATCCAGTTGATGATTGCGTTGTCCCAGTCATCGCCGCCTAAGTGGGTGTCACCGTCGGAAGCCTTCACCTCAAACACTCCGTCGCCGATTTCCAGCACGGAAATATCAAAGGTGCCGCCGCCGAGGTCATATACGGCAATGTTTTCATTGGACTTTTTGTCCAAGCCGTAGGCCAGGGCCGCCGCCGTCGGTTCATTGATAATGCGGCGCACTTTAAGGCCTGCGATTTCACCGGCGGCCTTGGTCGCGTTGCGCTGGGCGTCATTGAAATAGGCGGGGACGGTAATCACGGCCTCCGTAATCGTTTCGCCAAGTTTGGATTCCGCATCGGCTTTCAGCTTGGCCAGCACCATGGAAGCGATTTCCTGGGGGGAAAAGGTCTTCTTTTCACCGCCCACATCCACGCGGATGTAGGCATCTCCGTTGGGAGCTTCCACAATTTCGTACGGCACCTTTTTATCTTCTTCCGTCAGTTCACTGTACTTACGGCCGATGAGGCGCTTGGAGGAAAACACGGTGTTTTTCGGGTTGGTTACCGCCTGACGTTTGGCGGCCTGCCCCACGAGACGTTCACCGCTTTTGGTGAAAGCAACAATGGAGGGAGTGGTGCGCGCACCTTCGCTGTTTTCAAGTACGGTACCCTGACCGCCTTCCATCACAGCCATGCACGAGTTGGTCGTGCCAAGGTCGATTCCTAATATTTTAGCCATATCGTTATTTTAGATTGTTTTGAATGGATTTCGTTGAGATTTGATTTCCTCATGACCTGAAGCATCATGCAGGCAAACTCATATTCTTGCCTCTTTTGTTGCAAATGGCATGCCAATCTGGCAAGGCATACTGAAAAATAAACGCAAATGTCATATTATAATCATATTACGCTGTTTTTCCTTTCATTCCTCTATTTTCCCGACAAAGGAAAACGGGACATAATGTCACACCAGAAAAGAGACAAAATGTCACACAAAGTCATTTTGTCCCACTTCCGGGGGAAACCGGATAAAGGCCGTTCCGTCATGAATCCCCCGTGCCGGGAGAAGTTTCCGCGTCCTCCATGGTTCCGCATTTGCCATATGCCAGGCGCTTCATAAAATCCTTGTAAAGCACCGTTTCCATACGGCCGTCGCCGTATTCCAGCACTGCGCTCATGGTTTCCACCCAGTCCCCGCAATTCAGATACCTCACCTTTCCCACCATGGTATCCGCCGGATGATGCACATGCCCGGCGATGATGCCGTCACACTGCCTCTTTACCGCCAGGCGTTGAAGCTGTTCCTCATATTTTCCGATAAAATTGACGGCGGATTTCACGCGGCCCTTGATGGCGCGGGAAACGGAATAATATTCCCTGCCCCGCCAGGCGCGGTATTTGTTGTAAAACCGGTTGACCATCAGCAAAACGTCATAACCCAGAGAGCCGAGCATCGCCAGCCACCGGTGATTGGTGGAAATGGCGTCAAAACCGTCCCCATGCACGCACAGGTAGCGTCTTCCATCCGCAGCCTGGTGCACGTACTCCCTGGCAATTTTCAAACCGCCCAGATGAAAAGGCAGGAATTTTTCCAGAATATCATCGTGGTTTCCGCGCAGGTACAGGACTTCCACATCCTCCTGTTCCATCTTTTTCAACAAGGTGCGGACAAAGCGCGTATGCCTCCGCCGCCAGCGGCTGCCGCGGGACAAAGCCCAAGCATCCACAATATCCCCCACCAGCACAATTTTTCCAGCCCGGACATGTTTCAGAAACTTCCGGCATTCGTCCGCCTTGCAGTCTTTCGTTCCCAGATGAAGGTCCGACAAAAAAACCGTGCGGCATTCCAGCACGGCATCCCGCGGGGGGCGGGCGCAGCCGGTCCCGTTTTCCTCCCGGGCCACGGAAGCCAGCAGTTCTTCAAACCTGTCATGGATGGAATCCCAAGTTCTGGAATTCACCGTCCTGCGGGCCTGTTTCCCAAGCCTCCGGATCATCTCCCCGTCTTCCAGCAGACGGCGCATGGCGGAATAAAACCCCTCTTCATCCCCTTTCTCCGCCTGAAGGCCGTTGATGTCGTCCAGCACCACATCCGCGGAAGCGGCATACCGGTAGCTGACCGTAGCCAAACCGCTGGCCATGCCTTCCAGCAAAACGTTCCCGAAAGTTTCCGTCTCACTGGCGAACAGCAAAACGTCCATGGCGGCATAATGGCGCGCCAGGTCTTCCCCACGGCGCATTCCGCAAAAAACGGCATCAGGAAACTCACTGCGCAGGCTGTTCATCATGGGGCCGTCCCCTACCACCACCATTTTCATGCCGCAATCCGGAAACTCCCTCTGCAAGCGCGTGTACAGCCCCAGGGCCGTCACCAGGTTCTTTTCCCGCGCCAGACGCCCCACGACGCCAAATACCACTTCATCCCGCCAGACGCCCCATGACTGGCGCAGGGAAGCATCCCTCCTGGCGGGATTAAACAGGACGGCATCCACTCCGCGCCCCATGACGGAAAGGCGTTCAAACCCCATCCCCTCCAGCGTACGGCGCATTTCCTCCGTGGGAACCACTGTCATCCCTGCCCTGTTGTGGAGTTTGCGCAGGTAATTCACGGCGGCCGTTTCCAGTCTGGAGAAATGGTAATCCTTCATATACTGGTGGAAATTGGTATGGAATCCCATCACCACGGGAACCTCCAGCGTACGGGCGGCCTTCACGGCAGACGCTCCCATGGGGCTTTCCGTAGCCACGTATACCACATCCGGCCTTTTTTTCATCCATCTGGCGCGGAACCTGTCTGCAGAAGGCAGCCCTATCTTCACCTCATGGTACATGGGGAGGGGAAGGGACGGCATAGCCGTCTCCCCAGGGTCGAAAGAGCCGTTCCGTTCAGAAGCCCTCATCACATGCACCAGATGCCCGCGCATCCGGAGGCCGCCGACCAGACGCCCCAGCGTCAGGGCCACTCCATTTACATCAGGTTCATACGTATCCGTTACCACATCAATTCTCATGTACCGGTACCATGAGCGGAATGGCTTCCTCAAACAAGATGCGGCCGGAAACGAAACCGTCACAAACATCCGGTTATGCTCGCAGCCCCGGCAGAATCAACAGCCGCTCCGGAGCAATTCCGCCACGGCCTTCCCGTTTTTCCCGTACGGGTACGTATCATGAGCCCTCTTTTTTTATCAGGACATCTTCCAAAACTGCGTATTACTGAAAAAAAGAAACAGCCCATTGAATATCAAACGCTCTCAATCCATGCGAGTTCATCTGCGCATTTCAAATCCGCAGTCAATCAAATTTTTTGAGAAAAAAGGACTTTCATCGTATAGAGAAAGAAAAAAATCACAACGCATCCTGAAAGAAACAATCCCCAATATTGATTTTATCCATTGATAATAAAATCAATAAGGAAGCACCAATTCCTTTTTTCGCTGACATGCGGATTTGAAATCCGCCACAATGCATGCATATGGGATACACAAAACGGAAATGAATGAATATTCAGAAAGACTTTTAATAAAAATAATAACGATTCCCATGTAAAAAAAACGGAAGAATGAGGCGGGACAACAGACGCGCCTTTCCGCCTTTTTCACTTCAGAAAAACAGGATGCATATTTTTAATATGCTGATAACAAAAAGGTTAACCAACATTTTTCAACCTATTTTAAACACTGCGGATTAGGAATCCGACGTCAATATCAGTTTTTCATACCAAATGCATTTCTCCAAAATCATCCATCATTTCCCCGGATACAACCCTCAACAGAATAAATTTGTTAGAACAAAATATAAATTATTGATTGTAATATACTTGCTTTTCACAGAAACATCTTTGAACACTTCATTCGGATTCCTAATCCGCTATTGAAGCACCACTTCCATCCCTGCCCTATCTATCCCATGAAATTGACCAATTGCTATCGCTACATGGCTGTGCTTTATACAGCTTCCTGCGGCGCCGCCTCGCCTCTTTACGGACCCTTGGAAACAGGTTTGCAGGAATCCCAGCTTCTGAATTCCCTGAAAACCTGCAAATCCCTGGAAGGGCCGGAAACAGACGCCTACCTGAGCCGTACAGGGCTGAACGGAGCCTACAAGACGAAAAAACCTATTGGAGGCCTTTTCTTCTCCCTGCATTTCGAGTACGGAAAGGATGGAGGTCTGAAAGCCGTTTCCTTTTACTCCACCACCAAAGCGGGTAAAGAGGAATACGATACGCGCCTGAAATCCCTGTACAAGCGCATGCTGAACGGCCTGACGGGACTTTACGGCCCCCCCATGAACCTGCCGGACTGGATTGAGAAGGAATCTCTGCCAGCAGAGCGCGTTTTGTACATGCACATGTGGCGCCTCCAGCCGGGCTGCTTTCTGATGGCCGGGCTGGCCAATATGGGCGCTTCCGGCTACATTCCCGTTTTCCGAATATCCCCGCCTTCCGGCATGCCTCCCAAATCCAGGAAAGACAGGAACAAACTTAAATCCGAATGGGCGGCTATTCCCGAATTTTACGAATTCATCAAAGCGGAACGCTTCCTGGCCAATGCGGTATTCGCCATGTCCCATAAAAAATACCCGGACGCGCTGCAGCTCTTCCAAAAAGCGGCGGATCTGGGCAGCCCCAACGGATACTGGGGACTGGCCCACCTGTACAGGCTGGGACCCGACGGAGTGGAAAAAAACATGCGCCTGGCGGATGAATACACCAGAAAATCCGCCCTGTCGGGATTTGCGAGGGCTGCCATGAAATTCGGAAAAACGTGGGACCAATTCTGCAAGAGCCAGGACTTCACGGAAGCGGAAGCCAGGGAATGGCAAAACAGGAATCTTCGCGCCGCCAGAGCCGGCTACGCCTCCGAGCAATACAACATGGGAATCATCTGCCTGTACGGATTCGGCGTGGAAAAAAACCTGGAAACTGCCCGGGAATGGCTGGAAAAGGCAGCCTCCCAGGACCATGCACAGGCCAAAGCGGCATTAAAAGCGTTGCCCGATGCCGGGACAGGTAAAGACACTCCCTCCTGAACCATCTCCCAACAACCAGTTCCCCATACCAAGCCGGCTGCGCTTTCCCCCGGAAGCGCACAGAGCCGCTCCGGCACCCCTATGAAACACCGGACCGGCAGGGAAGCGGGTTCCACCGCTTCCCTGCCACAAAACGCCAATCATGCAGCACCAGGAATCAGCAGATGCGGGGAAGCTGCATTCCTGAAGGCATCGTCAACACCCGCTCCACTCCAAGAAGTCCCGTCATCAGCAGGGGAGCCGTCCCCAATTCCTCCACACGGCCTATGACGCAGGCTCCGGCAGATACGCCGCAGCCGCGCATCAGGTTCAGGGCCTCTTCCTCATGCTCCCGTGGAAGAACAGCCAGATAACGTCCCTCACAGGCCACTTGAAGAGGGTCCAGCCCCAACAGCCCGCACGCTGCCCTGACATCCTCACGCACGGGAATGGACATTTCATTCAGCTTCACTGTCAGGCCGGCAGATTCCGCAATCTCCGAAAGAGTGGCGGTCAATCCGCCGCGGGTCACGTCACGCAGGCAATGCACGGGAATGCCGGCACGAATGACGGCGGCCACGGACTCATGCAACGGAGCGGAATCACTTTCCAGGCCGTCTCCGAAAGACAGCCCGGCGCGCAGGCTCATAATCGTCATGCCGTGCCTCCCCAAATCCCCGCTGAGCAGCACGGAATCCCCCGGACGAACGGAAGAAGGGCTGATCTCCAACCCATGGCGCACAATGCCAACCCCGGCAGTATTAATGTAAATGCCGTCCCCCTTTCCGCGCTCCACCACTTTTGTATCCCCCGTCACAATACGGACGCCCGCCGCACGGGCCGCGGCAGCCATATCCCGTGCCACGCGGGCCAGGACTTCCAGCGGAAGCCCTTCTTCCAGAATAAAGCCCGCCGTCAAATACAACGGCTCCGCGCCGCTCATGGCGAGATCATTCACCGTTCCGTGCACCGCTAGTGAACCGATGGAGCCGCCGGGAAACTCCAAAGGCTGCACCACAAAGCTGTCCGTCGTCATCGCCAGCCTCCCCGGAGGAATCTCCAATACGGCGGCGTCATTCTGCACGCCTCCGGAAGAACACCCGAAGGCGCTCAGAAACACGGAACGGATCAGCTCATTCATCAAGCGGCCTCCGCCGCCATGAGCCATCTGGATACGGTCGGAAACAGGCTCCGGAACAGGACACTCAAACATGGCATCAACTTCTTTTATAATGATAATAAGCGGCGCAAGCCCCTTCCCCGGACACCATGGGAGCCCCCAGCGGGGCCAGCGGCGTGCAGAACGATCCGAAAAAAGGGCATTCTCCAGGACGAATCAGCCCCCTCAGTACCTTTCCGGCCAGGCATCCGGAAGCTTTATCCGCTCCCGGCCTCCCCTTTCCGCATTCAAAACGCAGAACGGCATCCATGTCATTCCACTCCCGGCGCAGCCTCATGCCGCCGCCGGGAATCAGCCCCAGACCGCGCCAATGGCGGTCTTCCGGCTCAAAAACTTCATTCATTCTTTCCTGCGCCGCCGTGTTCCCACCGGGCTTCACATAACGTCCGTACGCATTCCGCACTGCATATTCCCCGGCTTCCAGCTGGCGGACGCACATCAAAATGCCGCGGAGCAGGTCCGGAGCCTCAAACCCCGTCACCACCATGGGCGTCCGGTAACGGGCGGCCAAACGCCCGTAATCCATTTCCCCCGTGACGGCGCAGACATGGCCGGGAGCCAAAAAAGCGTCCGGCCTTCCCTCATCCTGGTCCATCAGCCATTCCAGAGCCGGGGGGACCAGCACATGGGCGCAGAGAACGGAAAAATTGGCATACCCCAGTGCACGGGCCTGCTGCAGGGCAAGAGCCGTAGCCGGGGCCGTCGTCTCAAAACCTACGGCGAAAAACACCACTTCCGTATCCGGATGGCTTCCGGCATAAGCGACCGCTTCCAGCGGAGAATACATCAAAAGCACGTTCCCTCCCCCGGCCTTGGCGGAAAACAAATCCCCGCGGGAGCCCGGCACCCGCATCATATCCCCGTAACTGCACAAAACCACGCCGGGCCTCAGGCTTAATTCCACGGCCTGGTCAATCAACTCCACCGCCGTAACGCAGACCGGACAGCCGGGGCCATGAATCAGGCGCAGGCCGGGAGGCAGCAACTCCTCCAGCCCCAGAGAAGCAATTGCATGCGTCTGTCCTCCGCATACCTCCATTACCGCCCACGGACGCGTCACAGCGTGGCGCAATTCTTCAATCAGCTGCCGGACTTCCTCCTGCATAAATCATTAATTGAATTCGGAAAACGCCCCTCCTTACACCGGATCCGTATTTTCCACAATTTCTCTCATTTCCCTGCGGGTTTGAAGAGCGGTCTCCTCGTCCAGCACGCTCAGGGCCATGCCCACGTGAACGATGACGTA
>Ga0224750_1045_pt1 | contig 12189 bp, 13 predicted proteins | sample LIM_F_Vancomycin_2_FD_182072 | JGI IMG/M metagenome (GOLD analysis project Ga0224750, IMG submission 182072) | Enriched cells from gastrointestinal tract of the lab mouse from Pacific Northwest National Laboratory (PNNL), Richland, Washington... | ecosystem: Host-associated > Mammals > Digestive... | reverse complement strand
TCCATTTACTATGAAACAAAAAAACTAATAGAGTTTGATGATAGTGTTTGCTGCCGTTCCCGGCGGCGAAATATAATTTACCATAGACCCATCAGAGAGTCAACCCCCTATCAGATTCTTTTCCCTTTAGCGGAATCATCCAAATCCGCCGTTCTTACATATCTGATCAAAAGCTCTGTTAAATCCTCATCTCTTGGAACGAAGACTTCCTCAATCAGTCCCCGCTTAACCAGTTTATGAACAACTATTGGAATCAGGTTCCGAACTTCCTGTAAATCGGTTAATTGTTGTAATTCAGTCATACTCCAGGCCTCTTGACGTTTCTCCATTAAAGCGAGAAGCGGTTTGCAGCACTTTTCCATTTTGGACATGACAGAAAATTCACAAGCCAAAAGTACAAGTTCAACACGCTGTTTTATTGTTTCTTTACTCATAGTCAGTTCTTCATAGAGCTTATAGACACCGGGGTTTACCTGCTTAATTCGTCCCCAGATGCCCAGATCCGGATGCTCCCCCTCTTCAATCAATACGATTTGGGCCCAATGACGGAGAGCTTCAAGAATATGCTGATAGGCATCCATTTGCTGCCCTTGCAGGCTATACCGCTTTCCCTGTACATATTCATTTAAAAACTGGGCAAATTCGACAAATAGCTGCCATTCCCGGATTTGCTCCGGAAGGTCTAAAAGAGTTTGCCGCAATCCGCCCAGGTTTCCATAGCGGTCCAGAATAATCTCCCCCTTTAATAACGAATTCCTGATTTCCGTATAAGAATTTGTAAAAAGAAACACTTTCATCTCCTCAATATTTATCCATCTTTCTTGTATACGCTTCCCGTCTTTTATATAATGGATAATAGATTTGCAATTCCTTGGATTGCCATTAGAGACAATAAACAGAAGTTTATCCGCACCGTCATACATAGGAGGATTTTCCTTGCCAGGTTGAATAACAAGAACCCCCTCAATTTGATTATTAAGCTTGTATTTGAGAGCCAACGGTTCGATCATTTTTCGTTCATTCCTCCCCGGCGGAATTCCTTAATGATAACTTCTACAATTTGTAGAAGTTTCCTGCTCTTTTCAGTGATAAATTCTTATCCAAAATATAAGGAAAGAAGTGACTTCTTGTGAGATTCAAATCAAGCAAAGTGAATGAATTTCGCCTGTGGGGCCTGCTGCTGACAATGGGTGGAATGATGCTTATGATTCTTGGTCTTGCCGGCGTTGTATTTAATTGGGGCCCGATCGGCAAAATGATAGCTGTCGTATGCATGGTTATCGGTATGCTCAGCATGATGGGCAGCATGGCTATCTATTTCTGGGCGGGAATGCTCTCCACTTCGGCCGTTTCTCTAGATTGCCCTGAATGCGGAAAACGAACTAAAATTTTAGGTGAAACGGACCGTTGCATGTTTTGTAAAACAATCCTTACTTTCGATCCGCAATATATACCCGGAGAAAATGGTAATCCCGATCCGCTTCCGCAAAAGAACTCTCCGGATCAGACAGAAAAAAACCTTCAGAGCTAACTGCCCTATATTCAAAATTAAGAAGAGGCTGTCCCAAAAGTCGATTTGCGATGTTTTGATCCCCGCTTAAAGTTAAATTTCAGGTAAAACAGAACCTCCATTTCCACTTTGTTAGTGGATTTGGAGGTTCTATCGTTTGGAGCTTGGGACTGGATCATTCATGCGGACACTTTTAGGACAGCTTCTTTACTTATGGATTCACGAAAGAAGAAATTGCAGGCCAGACATCGGGCTTTTCAAAACCTCTACGCCAAGATGCTACACCCGCGAGATTATACCGGTTCATTACTTCCATTCTGGCTTTCATCGACGTTTCATCCTCCAGCCATATCTTGTAAGTTTTTCCGTCCTCCTGATATTCCACATAATTTTGCTTCGTTTTCTCATCATAAATAGGGGTAAGATTTTTCTCCTGTACCAAGGTTTCCACTGCACTCATTGCCATAGCCTTACTGCTGACTGCCGTTTTCCCGTTTTTTTCTTCTTCAGTCCAAAGCCGGGTAAAGAAAGGTATGCCCAGTATCATTTTGGAAGGAGGGACTTCATCCTCCTTTAAAATCTTGGTGAGGACCTGTTCTACCCACGGCAGGGAGGCAACGGACCCCGCTTTAGGACTTGAAGCCCAATGTTCATCATAGGCCATTACGATCATATAATCCGCAATTTTGCCCAAGGCTTTACGGTCTAAAAATAAGGACCAGTTTTCCGTGTTTGATTTAGGAGTTACATCCACTGAAATAGTTAGTTCATTACTGTGCGAATATGCAGTAAGTTCCCTTACGAATTGAGTAAAATTCTCTTTATCGGTCGTTTTTACATTCTCGAAGTCAACATTAATTCCCTGAATACCAAGCTGCCTGGCACTCTCCACCACCTGGGTGATAGCATTTTTTCTCCTGTCAAAGCTGGAAAGGGCTTCAGAGGTAAGACCCGGTTCAAAACTGTTGCTGAATAAAGCCCAGATCTGATATCCCCTCTGTCTGGCCCATGCCGCATAATCGGAACTGGCCAAGCTTACAATATTCCCTTGACCATCACTCAGACGGAACCAGGTAGGACTGATTACATTCAATCCAGGCATGTCCGGAATATTCTCTGTTTTGGGATTCTTTGTAATAATTTGTTCCCACGTTACATTGATTTTTCCTTTTTCAGGTTTCCACGCTTGAAAAGACGCTTCTTCCTTGGCAGGGATACTCTGGGGTTCAGTTTCCCCGAGATGGCCCTCCTTCATATACCCGGAAACACCATTTTGTAATTGGACTTTAACCCATCCCGGCTTAGCTTCGCCCCATATATACATCGTTTCTTCGGAAGATACATCCGAATAAATGGGAGAACGGCTGGAAGGACCGGAACGAAGCGGTCTTGTTTCATCTTTTGCCCCGTTTATCCGGGCCGTTTGATATTCTTCTCCGGCATTCCAGACTAGCACGATTCCGTTTTGTTCTTCTTCCCGGACTTCCGTTCCGTAGATCAATTTTAGTAAAGAGGCGGGTACATAGGCTTCCCCATCCTGCACTGTTACAGCTTGTTCAAGTGAGATTGTCTTTCCCGTATCTTCAGCTGTCTTATTGTCGGCAATAGCTCTGATTACCCTATTGGGAGTCGTCAAAATTACGGATTTACTTTCCGCTTCATAATAAGCCCCGGAATCTATGTACTCCTGAATAAAAGACAAGGGAAACCTGAGGGTATTCCCTTGGCCAAAGGCCGTTTCTTTATATAGCTCTCCCCGAAAAAACAGCGGTTTTTCTTTCCCTTCAAAAGAAAAGGATACGTGCTTATCATTAGGTACTTCGACAAACCATACATACCCTATGCAGCCCAAAAACAGTAAAAAAAGAATGATCTTGTATTGTGATTTTTTTCTTGGTTTGCGGTACGGCAACTATTCTCCACTCCCTTATCAAGCTTCCTTCATCCGTTTATAACTCTTATATTTCTAACAAAAAACGTGCCTAAAACCAGCAAAACGCTGGCGGGCACGTTTACGTATTATCCTGCGGACTATAATCTCAAGCCTTGGTAAGCTCTATATAGAACTAATGTTTTGTTCGTTTAGCACAATCCGGACAAAGACCAACCACTTCGAGACGATGTCCATGAACGTCAAAACCCGTCTCCCTTGCGGCTATTTGCTCAATCTCCTGTACCGAAGGATATTCAAAATCGGAAATCCTGCCGCATACCTCGCATCGTGCGTGGTAATGGTCTGACATATCTGCATCAAACCGGCTAGAATCGTCTCCGTAAGTTAGCTCACGTACTAATCCAGCCTCAATAAAAACCTTGAGGTTATTGTAAACTGTAGCCACACTCATATTAGGAAACTTCGATTCCAATGCTCTGTAGATATCATCGGCTGTTGGATGAATTTTTGAATCAAGCAAATAAGATAAGATGGCATGTCTTTGCGGAGTCATGCGAACACCGGTATTCTTCAATTTGCTAAGTGCCTGTTCCAAATGTTCGGACATGAAACTCACCACCTATAACATAGTATGAACGATTAGAATTATTCTTATGTTTATTGTACGTTTGTAAAATTGTTCTTGTCAATGTTAATATGTGGCCTTCTTTCTGGAAAAAACACTTTTTTCATCAAGCTTCTTTGTTTTTTCGATTTTCCCAAAGCAGCAGCACGATCCCCGCTCCTATCAGGATTCCCCCGCCAAGGTATGAACCCAAAATATCAAAGAAAATATTCAGCCAAGACGGCTTGCTGCTCGCAAGGAAGAAAAACACTCCGACCATAATGAGGATAACCCCCAGATGGGACATCTTTGTTAAACGAAGAGTAGGATCGCTAATTTCCTCTCCTCCGAACATTCTGCTGTAATAGACCCAATCGGCCAGTTGAAGTGTTTCAAATACATTATAAAAGTAAATGATCGGCACAATCAAAGAAAATAACGTAGTTAAGGCCGGGTTGCCAAGTTTTACAGCGCTGAGCACTATTGCACAAATATCGAGGATGAGACAAAACATAATGAATAACCCCCGATTCATTTGGCCCAAATACATCTGGCCCGTGCCCGGCATCATGATCGAAAACAAACAGGCTAGCCATTTTTTCTTGGCCGGCAATCTGGGTGGAGCAGCATACGGATAGTTGGAATAAGGCGGTCCGGGCGGGTAGTCAAAACCGAACGGTGAACCGCCTTGCGGCCTCTCATGCTCTGAAGGATGATCAAAATGCAAGAGCAGAAACCTCCTTTATTTTTGAAATAGTTTTTTATCTGGTTATTGGATGTGTTTAATAAGATACTGAATATACGAAGCAAACGAATGGGCAGATCCTTCCATATGTGTCAGCCAGTCCATTCCACCGGCAAACAGGAACATATAAGTAGCAGCAACGGCTACCATCCCATGAACAAGCCTGCGCCTTTTAATCAAATCGTTCACTTGATTTCTTTTTTCAGCCAATAGGCTCTTCGTTTGATCGGAAGATGCCCGTATGGATTGCATAACCCGGTCAGTAAATGAAGAAGAAGGCTCCAGAAGGGGAAGTGTCAGTTCATTATGATTTAAACGAAGCCGTTTTTTTGAGTTCCGATGCTTGCTTGGCATCCGGATCCACCTCCAACCATTTTTGTTTAAGCATGGATTTACCTCTATACAATCTCGTTTCAACGGTTTTCACAGGGATTTGCAAAATATCGGAGATTTCCTGATGCGAAAGTTGCTGAAAATGGTATAGAGATAGCACGATACGGTATTTCTCCGGAAGTTTTAATAAGGCCTCATGCAAAGCATCCCTTTGTTCATTTAGGATAACCTGCTCCTCAGGACCCTTGTCCGGATCCGGCGAGGCGAACCAGTTTTTCACTTTATCCGCCCAAACCTCCATTGGTCTTCTTTTTCTTGCCCTTAGATAATCAGTAACAAGATTCGTCGTTAAACGGTACAGCCAAGTGGTGAACTTGGCCTCACCGCGGTACTGGGCCAGGCTTCTGTAAGCCTTCAAAAACACTTCCTGCGACAAGTCTTCGGCAGTTTCCCGATGTCCAACCATGCGATAAATTAACGTATAGACATAATTTTTATGGCGTTCGACCAGATATCGGTATGCTTCTGCATGGCCTTGACGGATCTGTTGTACCCATTCCTCATCCGTCAATTGTTCCATCGTTCCACCTGCCTTTCATTCTGATTCCGGGGACTCATGGATATAAGACGATCTTTATTATAACACCCCTTCAAAATAAGCAAAAATTTTTGCCCTTTCAGAAAACAAAAAGCTTTCCTCTTTAGGGAAAGCACGAAACGATATTATTCCATTGTTAGCCCAAGTACTCCCGGCAATTGTCGGATATCTTCCAGCAAGGTTGGGACTGTCTTATAATTTCCGATATGAATGGTATAGGAAATAAGAATGGTACGCTCGCCCTCATCGTCTCTTCTTCTCCAAGTCCGATTTTGCGGATTTCCGCTTTTTTGTGTTCGATTTCTTCATCCCCCTTTGTCTTTGTTTTCTTCTGTTCGGATTGCAGACCCCCGCTTTCTAAGCAAAGTCAGGCTGACTCCAGCGGATATTGGCCTAACCCCGTCGGGCTGGAATCCCAGCTTTTGGTATAGATGCAAGGCGGGTTCATTTCCCGTTCCGGCAGCGACTTCAAACCAAAGCGCATCCGGATGCCGTTCCATCACATATAGGACAAGCCTGGATGCAATTCCTTTACGGAATACGTCCGGATGGACCATGAGACGACTGATTGTAACAACCCCTTCTTTTTGTCTATATGCTATTGCCCCATGCAACTTTCCGTCAATCATATAACCGAGAAATGTTTCATCTGAGTGCTGAAGAGAAGAAATCGAGTCCATAAGAGGGGGGATGTCACTTAGACCGGAGAGTTCCGCTTCTCTTAGATAAGAAGTCATTTGCAGCGCCAAAAATTCAAGAGCCGAGTTCCTGTCTTCCACCCGGATAGGCTTTATCATGCTGTATACGTCCTTTCTTTTCAAAAAGGTATATCCGTATTTTTAAAAAAAGCGGCATACCACAAAGGATACACCACTTTTCCTAAAATTCCCACGGAAAATCAGTAAATCTTACTGGCTTTTTAACGTGTTTACAATCAGTTTGTTCACAAGTCCGGGATTGGCCTTTCCTCTGGTTTCTTTCATAACTTGTCCAACCAGGAAGCCAACGGCTTTCTCTTTGCCCGCCTTGTAGTCTGCTACCGATTGAGGGTTGTTCTGGATAACCTGGTTTACAACAGCCTGAATTGCTCCTTCATCACTGATCTGTACAAGGCCTTTTTCCTCAACAATCTGTTGTGGAGCCTTGCCCGTTTCGATCATTTCTTTAAAGACGGTTTTCGCAATTTTGCTTGAAATCGTCCCTTTTTCAATCAAACCAATCATCTCTCCCAGGCCCTTACCGGTTACTTTCACATCCGTTATCTCCAGATTATTTGCATTTAGATAACCGAGCAGTTCACCCATTACCCAGTTCGAAACCATTTTGGCATCTGCTGTGTACTCGAGGCTCTCCTCAAAAAATTCCGCCAGCTTAAGGCTGCTTGTAAGGATCTCCGCATCATAGCTCGGAAGACCGTAATCCCTTATATATCTGGCTTTACGGGCATCCGGAAGCTCTGGAATAGTACTCCTGATCCGTTCTTTCCATTCCTCGTCAATGTACACTTTCACCAGATCCGGGTCCGGGAAATAGCGGTAATCATGTGCTTCTTCCTTGCTGCGCATAGACAAGGTTTTACCCTGGGCTTCATCCCAACGGCGCGTTTCCTGAACTACCTTCTCACCGTCCTCAAGGAGCTCGGTTTGCCGAATAACCTCATATTCAAGTCCCCTCTGTACTCCGCGAAAAGAATTCATGTTTTTCAGTTCCGCTTTCGTGCCGAATTCTGCCTGTCCAACCGGACGCAGACTGATATTGGCATCGCAACGAAGCGATCCCTCTTCCATTTTGACGTCTGAAACATCGCAATACTGCATAATCGCCTTCAATTTTTCCAGATAGGCTCTCGCCTCTTCCGGACTGCGCAGGTCAGGCTCCGACACGATCTCAATTAGCGGTGTTCCCACCCGGTTAAAATCAACGAGAGACGCCGATCCGCCCTCCACGTGGGTGAGCTTGCCCGCATCTTCCTCCAGATGAAGACGGGTAATTCCGATGCGCTTCGTATTGCCATTGACCTCAATCTCAATCCATCCGTGCTCTCCTATCGGTTTATCGTATTGGGAAATCTGGTAAGCTTTCGGAGAGTCCGGGTAGAAATAATTTTTTCGGTCAAATTTGGTTTCTTCAGCAATCTGACAGTTTAGGGCCATGGCTGCCTTTATAGCATAATCTACTGCCTGGCGGTTCAATACCGGCAGCACTCCCGGATGCCCGAGGCAGATTGGACAGGTATGCGTGTTCGGAGGAGCCCCGAAGGAAGTGGAGCAGCCGCAAAAGATCTTGGTTTTGGTATGCAGTTCAACATGGACTTCCAGTCCAATGACAGTTTCAAATTTGTTTCCCGTACCTGACATGCTATCCTCTCCTTTCTGTCACAGCTGCGGACGCTGCTTATGATGTTCGGTATGTTGTTCAAAGGCATGGGCCACACGTAAGACCGTAGATTCGTCCAGAGCTTTGCCTATAATCTGCAATCCTACAGGGAGATCATCGGCAAATCCGCATGGAACGCTGATAGCAGGAATTCCGGCCAGGCTGACAGGAATAGTCAAAATATCATTGAGATACATCGTAAGCGGATCTCCCACCTGGGCACCAATTTTAAAAGCAGGAGTCGGTGCCGTAGGTCCCAAAATAACATCGTAATCCGCAAATACCTGATCAAAATCCTGTTTAATCAAGGTACGAACTTTTTGGGCTTTCAAATAATAAGCATCATAGTAACCCGAACTTAAGGCATAAGTACCCAACATAATACGCCGCTTAACTTCAGGACCGAATCCTTCGCTGCGGGAATAAGTATACAGCTCCAGAAGGCCCGAAGCATTCTCCGTACGATTCCCGTAGCGAATTCCGTCAAAGCGGGCCAGGTTGGATGAGGCTTCAGAAGATGCCAGCAGATAATAGGCGGCTACCGCATAGCGGGAATGGGGCAGAGAGACTTCCTCCCAGCTTGCGCCAAGCCCTTCCAGCACTTTCAAAGCTTCGAGCACCGCTTCCTTGACCTTAGGATCAATGCCCTCTCCAAGATATTCTTTCGGTACCGCAATGCGGAGTCCCTTGACATCTCCGGTCAATGCACTGAGGTAATCCGGAATCGGGGCTTGGGCCGAAGTCGAATCCATCTTGTCATGTCCGGCAATAGCTTGAAGCACATAGGCGCTGTCTTCCACATTTTTAGTAAGAGGTCCGATCTGGTCCAAAGAAGAAGCGAAGGCTACAAGGCCGAACCTGGAAACAAGTCCGTATGTAGGTTTAAGTCCGACAATACCGCAGTATGCTGCAGGCTGTCTGATCGATCCTCCCGTATCTGAACCCAAGGCAAAATACACTTCTCCAGCCGCTACCGCAGCGGCAGAACCGCCGCTGGAACCTCCCGGAACATGCTCCAGATTCCACGGATTATATGTCGGATGGAAGCTGGAGTTTTCATTGGAACCACCCATGGCAAACTCATCCATGTTCAGCTTCCCGATCGGCACCGCCTGAGCTTCCTGCAGTCTGGTCACGACTGTGGCGTCATAGATCGGCTCAAAATCCGACAAAAACTGGCTTCCACAAGTTGTGGTCACACCTTTGGTCGCGATATTGTCTTTAATCCCAACCGGAAGTCCGAAAAGTAAGCCGCGTTCACCGCCTTCCCTGCGCAGCTCGTCAAGCGCGGTAGCAGTTCTCCTGGCATTCTCTTCATCCAGTTTGAGAAATGCCCGTACCTTGCCGTCCACTTCCGCAATACGACGGTACGACTCTCCCACTAAATCGGTAACGGATAAATCTCCCTCCGACAGCCGTTTATGTATATCTTGCAATCTAAGATCAAATAAAGACAACAGTTGTTCCTCCCTTCATCGGTCCACCGGCGTTCATTCAAGAACAGCCGGTACTTTAAACTGTCCTGCTTCTTCGTCAGGAGCGTTTTTCATAACTTCCTCAATAGACCAGGAAGAACGTCCCTCATCCTCACGCATCACATTAGCCAGCGGCATCGGGTGACTGGTCGGCTCAACCTGCTCTGTATCTAGCTCATTCAGCTGTTCAGCGAAAGTAAGAATTTTACTTAATTGTTCCGTAAATGTTTCCTTTTCCTGTTCATTCAGTTCCAAACGGGCCAGCTTGGCCACATGTTCTACATCCTGGATGCTAATATTCATTCCTTACACCTCTCTTTTCGTACGGACAATGAATTCTTCTTATTATAGCCTGTTTATTTTTTGAACTCAATTGCCCATCTTCTCCTATTTCCGGTTTGTTTTGACCAAATTCTACAAGATTCATAATCCCTGTGCAACCTACCGATATATAAAATACAAGGCCGGATCAACCACCCCGTCTTGAAAAAGAAATCGATTCTAGCGGAGGTCTACTCATGAGCTGTCTGAACTGCCTCAGCGTCAAACCTATCCAGGATACGGGGAAAATTGTCATAAAGAGTACCCGGGATTCCACCGGAAAAAGGCTTGAATATCTCTCTGTCTGTTTGAATCTTTTCCGGCTGGAAGGGATCTTTATATTTTGGTATACCCGCAAAAGAGAGCTTCTCAATGTCTTAAACCTGCTTGAAGTTTCCTTAAGTCCTGAAGACAAAGCCCATGTTCTGGTATCCTGGAACGGCCCCGAAGAGGAAGATTGTACGGAAACAACCACATCCATTTTACTTGAACAATACATACAGCGGATTCGAAGGTCCGATATTGTTGAAATCATAGAGCAAAAAAAATTCACGAACCACCTTCAGCCCATTGCCTTGATGGCGAACCGTCGGGTAATCGGATACGAATTTCTTCTCCGGGCCTCCCCTGATGGAACACCTTTCTCCCCCGGACCTTTATTCGAGCAGGCCAGAGAGACGGGACTTCATTCGTTCCTGGACCGCTCGGCCCGGATAAGTGCTATCAAGACAAGCGGAAGGTTACTTCCAAAAGGGATTAAACGGTTTATCAATTTTCTGCCTTCTTCTATTTACAATCCTAAGTATTGTTTAAGTCATACTTTAGCAGCCATTGAAGAGTATCAACTCGATCCTGCCGATTTTGTATTCGAAATGGTGGAGAATGAAAAAATAGGCGACTCGGGGCATCTTCTCTCTATTTTTGAGGTCCTTAAAAACAGCGGTATTCAGGTTGCTTTGGATGATGTAGGAGCAGGTTTTGCCACTCCTGATCTTATCCGGGACCTAAAACCTGATTATGTGAAAATGGACCGTTCCCTGATCAGCTGCTGTGACATACACACGGATAAAAGAGAGCGGATCAAGGAAATCATAGGCCTCGCTCAAAGCTGCGGGGCGACTGTTCTTGCCGAAGGTATTGAACGGCTGGAAGAATGGCAATGCTGTAAAGAGCTGGGCGTTTCCCTGGCCCAGGGTTATCTGCTCGGCAAACCGGCACCAGAACCGTTTTTCGCCCCCTTTATCGACATAGAAAATGTATGATCCTATGAATGAAGTACAACAGCCGCCTTCTTCCTGACAAAAGAGGGCGGCTGTTTTTCACTTATATAAGCTCACACTTCTTAATTTGCGGCCTCTAGATCCATGCCCGCAAGTTAACCTGTTTGATGAAATCTTCAGCAGATTGGACTTCTTGACCAGCATCTTCCTGTATTTCCTCTATAGCATCACCGTTTAAAATGCGGTTGAACAGTTCTTCATTACGTGTAGCCAGTGCAAAATCAAGCAGGGATTCCTTCTCAATGCGTTCCGCTTCTTTCCGGATCAGCACTTCTTCAAGTTCTATATCCGAAGCCGGAACGAATACATGCTTGTTTACTTTGGGCAGCCGGACAACATAATCAAATACGTTATCCGCATTGCGGTCATACGCTATAATAAAACCATATTCACCTAAGGGAAGATTTTGCTCAAAGCGGTCTGCTACAATAATTACCTTTTCACCAAGAGGCAGCATCGTGTACTCCCCTCCTTTTTTTCTGACGAAGGAACTCTACCAGCTAATCTATTTATATGAAAGCCGGTCAGAGTATATCCCGGTATTCTTTTATCCTACTAAAAAAAGAAGAGTGTGTCGAGATGCAGGCACAAACAGAAAAAGCTTGGCCCCTATTCGAAGAAGACTTATAGACGAATAAGCCCTTCTCTGGACAAAGTGAGTTTTTCAAATCCTTGCTCTGTAATCAAATAGCTGTTTTCAATACCTATAACCCCCCGGCCGGGAAATGTAAATTTAGGTTCTATGGCCAGCACCATACCTGGCATAAGTTCCATCCTAAACCCCCTGGCCAGTACCGGCCATTCGTCAATCTCCAGTCCGATGCCATGTCCGAGAAACTTTACCTGGTCCTGCCCGTATCCCATAAAATGCCTGGAAAGCCCGGCTGCCTCGGCTTGTTCAAGGGCATTGAAATACAGGGATTCCGCTATTGTTCCCGGCTTTAGCATCGCTTCAGTGGAGCGCAGAATTTCTTCGGAAAGTGTATAGGCCTCCTTCAATTCTTCGGACAAATCCCCTATTACAGCTGTCCTTGTCTGGTCAATGACATATCC
>Ga0224750_1044_pt1 | contig 12191 bp, 11 predicted proteins | sample LIM_F_Vancomycin_2_FD_182072 | JGI IMG/M metagenome (GOLD analysis project Ga0224750, IMG submission 182072) | Enriched cells from gastrointestinal tract of the lab mouse from Pacific Northwest National Laboratory (PNNL), Richland, Washington... | ecosystem: Host-associated > Mammals > Digestive... | reverse complement strand
ATTCTTGCGGAATTGGACTCCCGAGGCATTCTGCATTCCATCTCAAGTAAAAACAATGAGGAGGATGCGATGGCCAAACTTCGTGAATTTGGTATCAGTGAATATTTCCTGTATCCAGAAATGAATTGGAACACGAAATCTACATCCATCGAAAGGATTTGCAAAAACTTGAACATTGGGATGGACACTATCTTGTTTATCGATGACCAGCCCTTCGAACGTGATGAGGTGCAGAGTGTGCATTCTTCGGTGATGTGTCTGGATGCTGAAGAGTACAAAACGCTATTAGATCACCCTCGCCTGAATCCCCGGTTCATTACGGAAGATTCGGTGCGCCGGCGACATATGTATTTGGAAGATATCCAAAGGAAAAAGGAGGAGGAATTGTTTTCCGGCCCAAAGGAGACTTTTCTCAAATCCCTTGGCATGCAATTCGGCATCAGTGAAGCAAGGGAGGAGGATTTAAAACGGGCGGAGGAACTGACCATCCGTACGAATCAACTTAATGCAACAGGCTGTACATACAGCTATGAAGAGCTGAACTGGTTTAGACAGTCACCCGACCATATTCTGCTGGTTTGCGAATTAACGGACAAATATGGATCTTATGGAAAAATAGGACTGGCCCTGATCGAGATTAAAGAGAAATATTGGCATTTAAAATTGCTATTGATGTCCTGCAGAGTGATGTCTCGGGGAGTAGGAACCGTCATGCTTACGTATATCATGCAGCAGGCAAAGCGTGAAGGTAAAAAGCTTCGTGCTGATTTTAAGCAGACTGACCGTAACAAAGTAATGTATGTCACCTACCGATTCGCGAACTTCAAAGAAATTGATCATGATGGCCAGGGACAGATTTTGTTTGAAAATGATTTAACAATAATTCAACCGTTTCCGCCTTATATTGAGGTGAAAATACCGGTTACAGAAAGAAGGGTGTAAATACAATGGATATTAAACAAAAAATCCGAAGTTTTATTGAAAGTAACCTGGTGGTTTTTGAAGACGAAGCAGCATTTTCGGATGACGATCATATTTTTCAGATGGGTTTCGTTAATTCTCTATTTGCCATGAAATTGCTCGCTTATATCGAGCAAGAATTTGGAATTACGGTCAGTAATGAGGATTTGGATATAACTAATTTTAGTTCGGTAACCAATATCACAAATTATATTGAAAAACATCGGCAGGTGGTATAACTATGAGCACTCATACAAATGCTGCCCATACGCGGATTTTGGAAGAGGCTGCGGAGTTTGCTGCCCAGGAAATCCGGCCTTTAGCGGCCGAAATTGACCAAAGTGGAGTACTTCCTCGCAGTCTGATAAGCAAAATGGCCCAAAGGGGTTATTTATCGGCCAGCTGGCCCAAAGAATATGGGGGGCTTGAGTTGGATCCGGTTGCCTACGGTTTGCTTACAGAACAAATCGGAAAAGCATGCAGCAATACAAGAGCACTCCTTACGGTACAAACTTCATTGCTGGGAGAAACCATGCTGCGGTTCGGTACAAAGGAACAAAAAGAGATGTGGCTTCCGTTCATGGCAAAAGGATCTAAAATGGGAGCATTTGCCCTTTCTGAGCCAAATGTAGGATCAGACGCGAAAAACGTGCAAACATCGTACCGGAAAGAAGGAAACCGGTATATTTTAAACGGTAGAAAAAAATGGATTTCATTTGCTGCAATCGCCGATTTTTTCTTGGTGGCAGCAACTAACGAAGCAGGGCAAGCATCGACATTTATCGTAGAGCGGGAGCGGGAAGGGCTGCATACTATTCCGATCAAGGGCTTGCTCGGCAACCGGGGAGTGCATATCGCAGAAATCCAATTGAACAACATAGAGATTCCCGAGCAAAACCTGCTTGGCAGTGAGGGCGGAGGTTTTACGTATGTTGTATCCACAGCATTAGACCATGGCCGTTACAGTATAGCTTGGGCAGGAGTTGCGATAGCTGCTGAGGCACTGGAAGCGATGGTTACTTATTCCCGAACACGGTCACAGTTCGGCGAAAAGTTGCATAATTTTCAATTGGTAAAGGGCATGATAGGAGATGCTGTAACGAAGGTACATGCCGCCCGTGCGTTGTGCCTTAGAACAGGCGAAAGAAGAAAAGAGGGCCATGACGAGGCTATTCATGAAACGGCTATAGCCAAGTATTTTGCCTCTAAAATTGCGGTAGAGGTAACTAGTGATACCGTCCAAATCCATGGAGGCAACGGCTGCTATTATGCATACCCGGCGGAACGGTTGTTTCGTGAAGCGAAAGTACTGGAAATCATCGAAGGTACAAGTCAAATTCAACAGCAGATCATTTCCCAATACGGTTTACGGAAATATGCGGTAAAACACAGGAAAACAGTTCCAAGCTAGATTATAAATGCAGGTGACTAAAAAGATTCCATTCTTACATTTTAAGGCAGGAATCATGAGTGAAAAAATACACTTGCAAAAGGGGACAATTTAAATGCTGACTAAGCTAAAAACGCTGGAAAACCGAATTGGTAACACTCCTCTGATTCAACTGGAACATGAGAAGATCAATCTGTTTGCTAAACTTGAGTTACATAATTTTATGAGTAGTGTCAAAATTCGACCTGCGTATTATATTTTGAAGACCGCGATTGAGAGTGGGGAAATTAATCAAAACACAACTGTTATTGAATCATCGTCAGGCAATTTCGGCGTTGCGTTAGCCACGCTTTGCAAGTACCTCCATATAAAATTCATAGCTGTCATTGACCCGAACATCAATTTCAATTACGAGCAGATGCTCCGGTCCATTGCTTACGATGTAGTCAAAGTTACAACGCCTGATCCGACAGGAGGTTATCTTTTGACAAGGGTCAAAACGGTACAGGAATTATGCCAGCAGATTCCATATTCCTTCTGGACCAATCAATACGAAAATCCCAACAATCCTCTTTCCCATTATTTAGGTTTAGGGGCAGAGCTGGTTGGCCACTTTGGCCATCTGGATTATGCTTTCATAGGAGTTAGCTCAGGAGGCACAATTTCCGGAATATCCCAGCGTCTGAAAGAATCTTTTCCTCATGTGAAAATTATTGCGGTTGACAGCGAAGGTTCCGTTATTTTTGGTGATAAACCTAAGAAAAGATATATTCCCGGGTTAGGCTCAAGTATGGTTCCGCCCAACGTTAAAGGGGCACTTATCGATGAAACCATCCACGTATCAGAAATCAACACGGTAGAGGGTTGTAAACAGTTATTTGAAGAACACGCTATTTTTGCAGGAGGTTCGTCAGGTACAAGTTATTATGCCATCAATCAATATTTTGAAAAAATGAAGCCTGGAGAAAAACCAAATGTTGTGTTTATTTGTCCCGATAGCGGAGTTCCTTATATAAATACAATTTACAATCAGGACTGGAAAATGTGGTTGTATGAACAGAATGAAGAACAAGCCCGGTTGAGCGTACCTAATAAGTAAAAAAATGAAAAGGAGCCTGATATTTATGTTGTATCTAAACACTAAAGATATTCAACAAATGGGGATTAATTGGGAGCAAACTATAGCTCACATTGAACAGGCCGTAAATAGTTTTCATGAAGAAGATTATGCACAGCCAATCAAACCCTACCTGCGTTTCAGGGATCCGGCCATTCGGATTATTGCCATGCCCTCTTTTATCGGCGGAGACATCAATGCAGCAGGAATCAAGTGGATTTCCAGTTTTCCCAAAAATCCGCAAATTGGAATTCAACGTGCCCATTCCGTAACCATTCTAAATGATACCGAAACAGGAAAACCGTTTGCTTTTATAAACACGGCCCTTGTTAGCGGAATCCGCACAGCATCCGTCTCAGGTCTGGTGATTAAATACTTTGAAAAAACAAGAAATAGACATAATATGACGGTTGGAATCGTTGGATTTGGACCTATAGGCCGTTTACATCTTCAGATGGTACATAACTTGCTGGGAGATAGAATAAATAAAATTTATCTGTTTGATATCAAGGGAATACAGAGTGAGTTTATTCCGGAGGACATTAAAGAAAGAACGGTTATTGCAAAAAGCTGGGAAGAGGCTTACCTTGATTCGGATTTATTTATTACTTGCACAGTTTCTAGTAATGGCTACATTGACAAGAAGCCCAAGGATGGAGCGTTACTGTTAAATGTATCATTGCGTGATTTTAAACCGTCAATTCTTGAGTACACCAATGCCATATATGTAGATGATTGGGATGAAGTATGCCGTGAGAATACGGACATCGAGAACATGCATTTGCAGAAGGGGCTGCAAAAAGAAGATACCAAGTCAATTGTGGACATTGTATGTTTTGAGGATTTCTCGAAGAATCAGACTAGCGAAGCGGTCATTTTTAACCCAATGGGAATGTCCATTTTTGATTTGGCGACTGCCACTTATTACTATCGTAAAGCTTTAGATCAAGGGATAGGAATAACGTTACCTGAGTAAAAAAGCCAGGTCGTTGATGGCCGGAAGTTCGCTTTTCGCAGATCCTCTCTGAATAGGAGTGAAAGAAAAACATGGTCAATGTATTATCCAACTTAGAACTGGTAGATATAGAATTCATTGATGTGCACGAGAAGTGCGAACCCAAACGCTTGACAAAAACTGTACAGACCATTCAAGATGATGGTGTCATCAAGAATTCGGTATTGGCCATTAAAATAGATAATCGTTATCTGATAATTGATGGAACTCATAGAACCAGTGCCTTGAAAACATTAGGCTGCCGAAGAATTCCAATTCAAGTTGTAGACCCAAAAGAATTAAAGATAGAGTATTGGAGCCACCTTGTACCCGAAGGGAATTGGCTGGAAAGTTTGCGTCAAGACCATACGCTTATCTGGACGGAGGAACAAAAAGAAGCATGTCCTATCGCGGTTGTGATCAATAGTATTGGAGAGAAGAACTATCTCTACCTGAATGACCAGATACCCTCTATCAGTGAATCCCCACTGGATGTCTGGCACAAAATTGTAGGTATGTACAGTGAAATCTACAACGTGAAACGGGTAATGCAATCTGAAGAAATCTTACCTGATCCGGGTCATGTCATGCTTCATTATCCTGCATATGATTTGAAGCAAATACGCGATATGGTTGCTCTTGGAAAGGCCATTCCTTCCGGTGTTACTCGTTTTATTGTAAACGGCCGTCTGCTGAATTTAAATATTCCCTTGCATCTGCTTACATCTCCTGTACCTCAGCAGGAGGATTGGGATAGATTACACGAGCAATGGGGAAAAAACTTGCGCTATTATTCGGAATCCGTATATCTTTGTGAAATGTAGATTTTTCTTTTATATAATATTGATGGTGGTTGGTTGCTGTCCGTTACACAAGATTTGTTTGTTATCCGGCGTAAGTACTTTCCGGGCAGTTTGCCATCCACCAAATCACCACTCAAATCCCTCTCTAAAATTCTTTCCCTTGTTTTGAGTCTCCGCTGATAATAATCCGATTCTGCTGTATGAGCTTCGTATGTTTCTTAATTGACAAAACCCTGAAATTTCTTTACTTTAAGCATGAATGGTACCGGTATAAATTAATTAAGGAGGTTAAACAATGCCCTATTCCGTTACAAAAGTATTACTTCAGGAAAAGATTCAGGCTGTTCAAGACGATGTTATTAGGTGGAGAAGACACTTTCATGAAAATCCTGAATTATCATTTGAAGAAATAGAAACGTCCCATTATATTGAAGAATTACTACAATCTTTTGGCGCATATAAAGTAACCCGTCCAACTAAAACAAGTGTCTTAGCATCATTAAAAGGCAAAATACCGGGACCGGTCCTTGCTTTTCGAGCAGATATCGATGCTTTACCTGTTCAAGAAGAAGCAAATGTAGTGTTCAAATCAAAAAAACCGGGGATTATGCATGCTTGCGGACATGACACCCATACTGCTATGGCACTCGGTGCAGCAAAGGTTCTTTCCCAATTTCAAGACCATGTTAAAGGTGAAATCCGCTTTATATTCCAACATGCTGAAGAGGTTCTGCCGGGCGGGGCCAAAGAAATCATGGAGACAGGGGTATTGGACGATGTAGATATGATAGTTGGACTTCATATCTTTCCGGTATTCAAAACAGGTACGCTTGGTACTAGGTCCGGTACTATGACAGCAGCATCTGATAGTTTCCGTACGATTATTAAGGGAAAAGGCGGACATGCTTCCATGCCGCATAAAGCTATTGATCCTGTAATAGTTGGTGCGGAAATTCTACAAGCCCTGCAAACCATTGTCGCACGCCGGATTGATCCAAATATTCCACAGGTTGTTTCTGTAACACGATTTAATACAGGCAACAATGCATTCAACATCATCCCTGACACAATAGAAATAGGCGGCTCTATTCGAAGTTTTGATCCAAGTATCCGTAACGATATCCGAACATGGATAGAGGAAATCATAGCCGGTATTACAAAAGTCCATGGAGCGGCATATGAGTTCGAATATACAAACGGGTATGCACCTGTTATAAACGATATAGAAGTCACAAAATTTGTGAAAGAGGTCATAAAAAATGATTTGCCGGAAAGTCCATTTATAGAAATACCTGAACCCTTAACAGGCAGTGAAGATTTCTCTGCTTATACGGAGAAACTGGCAGGTGTTTTTGTAGGGTTGGGTGCCAAAGATGAAACAGCGGATGCTTTATATATGAATCATCACCCCAAATTTACGGTTGATGAAGAAGCCTTCCAAACAGGAGTGAAACTTTTTGTCATGATTGCTGCAAGAAAGCTATTGGGCTTAAGCTAACTCATCCCTTCTATAAATAAGAATCCACCGTTCGGTTGATTCTTTTCTTTTTCCTTCAAGATCTGTACCCTTCCCATTGTTATTTGATTTTGATTAGGTTTCAGCAAATCCATTTCACCTCCGACTTGGAGGACTCTGAAAATAAGGTTGACATTGGAAAAATTTTCCCATTAAATAATCAGTAGAAGGATTTTTTCTCCAAATATAGAAAAAAGATAACGCTTCCTATGTGGTAAGTAGAAAGCTACCTGCCTTGCGAGGAAATCCATATTTTTATTATAATTAGAAAGCGTTCTCAAATACGTTGAGGGGATGCTTGTGTGCTTAAGTGACCATGATTCCGATTTACGTTCAGATGGAGTTAAATAAGGAAATTTCTATAACGGGTATGAAATAATTTACCGGCAATTTGCATAAAACCCTATAGGGACTTGATGGGTCGTGGAACAAAAAGCGAAAGAGAGGTACCTGTATGAAATTAGGAGTAAGCTCCTACAGCCTGTATCAGGTTTCGCAAAATGAAGGCCTGACCATATTGGATATTCTTGATTGGATTGCGGCTAATGGAGGTGAGCATGCGGAGATAGTCCCGCTCGATTTCGATCTGACGGAGCAGCCTGAGCTTTCGGATCAAATCCGTCAAAGAGCGGAGGACAACGGCATTGAATTGTCCAATTATGCAATCGGTGCCAATTTCCTTACGGAATCTGAGGAGGCTTATGAAGCGGAAATTCAACGTGTAATGAGACATGTTGATGAAGCCCACCGGATGGGGATAAAACTGATGCGTCATGATGCGGCTTCCAGGCCGATTCCGGAAACCAGCATTCATCATTTTGAAGCGGATCTATTAAAGGTTGCAGATGCCTGCAGAAGAATAGCCGATTATGCAAGCGGATTCGGAATCACCACAAGCGTGGAAAATCACGGGTTTTATATTCAGGCGAGCGATCGTGTGCAGCGTTTAGTTCATTCGGTAGACCGGGATAATTTTAAAACAACACTAGACGTGGGCAACTTTATGTGTGTAGATGAAAACCCGGTGGCGGCGGTTCAGAAAAATATAACTATCGCTTCAATGGTTCATGTCAAAGACTTCTATCTGCGGCCGTCTTACCAAAATCCGGGTGAAGGCTGGTTTCAAACGGCAAACGGGAACTTCTTGAGAGGAGCGATTGCCGGTCATGGTGACCTGGACCTGAGGGAAATTCTTTGCGTAATCAAAGATTCCGGCTATAACGGATATATCTCAATCGAATTTGAGGGTCTTGAGGATTGCAGGAAGGGAACAAAAATTGGTCTTGCAAACGTCCGCCGAATCTGGGATGACGTATAGCTGGGGGGAGGTTTTAATAGGTCTAACATAAGGAGGAAACCGGGATGGGTAAAATCAAAGTTGGCGTTATCGGAGCGGGATCCATATCGGAAATGCACCTCAATGCCTACGATAACAATAAGGAAGTCGAACTGGCAGCTGTCTGTGACTTGAACGAAGAACGGGCGAAACAAAAAGAAGCCAAATATGGTGCGAAAAGGATATATACCGATTATAAGGAACTGCTCTCCGATCCTGGAATAGATGCGGTAAGCATTTGCACCTGGAATAACAGCCATGCCCCTATCAGCATCACTGCTTTGGAGGCCGGGAAGCATGTGTTGTGTGAAAAGCCATTATGCAAAACAGTGGAGGAAGCCCTAAAAGTAGAAGAAGCTGTGCACAAAAGCGGTAAAATTCTTCAAGTTGGGTATGTCCGCAGGCTGGGAACGAATATGAAGGTTTTGAAGAATTTTATTGATGAAGGAGACCTTGGGGACATCTATTTTGCGAAAGCGACATGCTTAAGACGTCTTGGCAATCCGGGCGGCTGGTTTTCCGATGTGGATCGTTCAGGAGGCGGACCGCTTATTGACATAGGTGTTCATGTCATAGATGCGTGCTGGTATTTGATGGGTAAACCTAAAGTAAAGTCTATCAGTGGAAATACGTATGTAAAATTGGGAAATCGCAGCAATGTTGAGCATTTGTCCTTTTACAAGGCTTCTGATTATGATGAAAGCAATACGGTTGAGGACATGGCGAACGCAGTTATACGTTTCGAGAACGGTGCATCTCTGCTCCTTGATGTTAGTTTTACGCTTCATGCCAAAGAGGATGAACTATCTATCCGGGTGTATGGGGATAAAGGCGGAGCCGAACTGGAACCCAAATTAATGCTGGTCAGCGAGAAGTATGACACGATATTAAATATCGAACCGCAAATCGACCATTTAACCTTTGATTTTGAAAACGGGTTTCAAAATGAAATTGATCATTTCATTGACAGCTGCCAGGGACGGATTTCCACTATCAGTCCGGTAGAGGACGGCTTGGAAATGATGAAAATACTTTGCGGTATTTACGAATCCAACAAAAAAGGCAAAGAAATTCATTTTTAGGGGGAAGCAAAATGAGTCTTCTTCAAAATTCGATTGGTATTATTGTGGACAGCTTTCATCTTCCTCTAAGAGAGGGATTAAAAAAGGCAAGGGAAGTGGGAGCAGACGGTGTGCAAATCTATGCCGTCTCCGGCGAAATGGATCCGGATCAGCTTTCTTCCGGAGCAAGAAAAGAATTAAAAGCCTTCATTGAATCATTGGGATTGGAGATTTCGGCACTCTGCGGTGATTTGGGCGGACATGGTTTTCAAGATAAACAACAAAATAAATATAAAATAGAAAAGTCAAAACGTATCCTGGATCTGGCCGTTGAATTGGGCACAAATATAGTAACGACCCATATTGGAATCATACCTTCCGGGGATAACCCAGTATATGAAGAAATGCAGCGGGCATGTGAAGAGTTAAGCCAATATGCGAACAGCATGGGGGCTTTTTTCGCTATTGAAACAGGTCCGGAACCGGCGGAACATCTTAAAAACTTTTTAGATACACTAAGCGGTAAGGGAGTATCCGTTAATTTTGATCCGGCGAATATGGTAATGGTAACCGGTGATGATCCGGTTCAAGGAGTAATTACTCTGCAGGAGTATATTGTCCATACTCATGTGAAGGATGGAGTCCGTTATAAAGAAGTAGATCCGCGAGAAGTTTATGGATTTTTAGGTTATGAACCAATGGACCACGGCAAAATAGCGGAAATGGTTTCATCAGGAAAAGTATTCCGGGAAGTCCCGCTTGGAGAAGGCAAAGTTGACTTTGATGCATACTTCAATGTTCTTCAAGACATAGGTTATAAAGGATACCTTACAATTGAGCGTGAAGTCGGAGACCAGCCCGAAACCGATATCCGGAAAGCTGTAGCTTTTATCCAGCGCTATATTTCATAGGCCCGATTGGCCAGTTTATACGGTCAATCCGTAAGTTAATGGGAAAAGAGGATATAACATGAGGAAAAAGAAGATCTTGTACGTCCCTTTGGATGAACGTCCTTGCAATTACGATTTCCCGAACTTTTTATCATCAGGAAGCGCATTCTCTCTGGAAAGACCCGGAAGGGAATTAATGGGGTTAAAAAAGGAACCGGGTGAAGCTGAAAGAATATGGGAATGGCTGTTTGAGCACGTGAAAGATGCCGATGGGGCCATTCTTTCCCTGGATACGCTTATTTATGGAGGGATTGTCCCTTCACGTCTGCATGAGATGACAATAGAAGAATGCAATAACCGGTTACAGCGGATTCGTAAGTTGAAAGAGCTGAATCCGCAGCTTCAGATTTATGCTTTTCATCTGATCATGCGCTGCCCCAGTTATTCCAGTCATGATGAGGAGCCGGATTATTACGAACAGTGGGGGAGGGAGATATTCAGACAAGGTTTCATCCGTCATAAGATTGAAATCGGCATAGCCACAGAGGAGGAACGCAAAGAACTCCAAGCCATCGAAGCGGTCTTGCCGGAAGCGGTTGTGAAGGATTATAAAAACCGGCGAAGCGTGAACAGAGAAATGAACAAACAGGCGATCGAACTGGTACAAGGAAACATGATTGATTTCATGATCATTCCGCAGGATGATTCCGCTCCTTATGGCTTAACGGCAATAGATCAGCAATATGTGCGGGAATATATTGAAGCGTTAGGTTTACAGCTCCGTGTATATATGTATCCGGGAGCAGACGAAATCGGCTGCACGTTATTGGCAAGAATGATCAACCAATATTTAGGCAGAAAACCACTGATCTATCCGCGTTTCTCAAGTATTGAGGGCCCGTTTATCACGCCAACATACGAGGATAGGGCTCTGCTTGAAACGATCAAATATCAGGTTATGGCTGCCGGTGGCCTCCTATGTACCTCTTGCACAGAAGCAGATCTGGTACTATGTGTGAATACACCAGGTGATAGGATGATGGAGGCTTGTGCCCAAAACGACCGGGACATCGGCTATAACGTCTTCCGTACGATCATAGAATTGGTAGAGACAGCAGATTATATTGTTCATTACTTGAAAAAGCCTTGTATGATTGCAGATGTAGCCTTTATCAACGGGGGCGACCTGGAATTGCTTCAGCTGCTGCGGGACAAAAAGCTGTTGTTCAAACTGGCTGCCTATGCGGGTTGGAACACGAGCTCCAATACGTTAGGAACGTGTATTGCTCAAGGAATGCTATACAGTGTGTACGGGAATACACAATCACATCTCGATTTCCTCTCCCTTCGTTATGTAGAAGATGCCGGTTATTGTTCGTTTGTCCGTACTTACATGTGCAAAAACGAACTGCCCCATCTGGGAGCCGGGTTTACTTATTTCTCCATTGACGGACCCAGAGGGAAAGTTGCCGGGAGGGTGAAAGTACTGCTGAATGATTTTATTGAGCTCCATATTAACGACGGGGAATACGAAGTGAAAATTGACGATTGTTATATGCCGTGGAGCCGCATGTTCGAAGTCGGATTAAAAACTCATGCCGTTAAATTGGAAAAGTGAAAACAGAAATATATTGAATCAAGAAGCCGATGCCTTTTGTCAGGTCATCGGCTTTTTGCTATTTATTTTAAGATCAAGACCTGATATCCGTTGCATAGTTTTCCGAGAATACAAGCTCAATATTATATTCCTTAAGCCAACTATTTACTTGGATCAAGTAATCCATTATGCCTTTGGCCTCATTACCGAAAATAACTTCATCCCTTCCTTCTGCGATAGCGCGTACTTTTTTCTACATTTATGAGCGGAAGAATAGGAGATGTATCATCGTTTAATACATGAAGCATCCATTTGCTAATTCCTTGTAAATAGGAATGATCTTTTGTACTTGGATATGCACTCTTTTTGCGGTAACATACATCGTGTGGTAGTACAGTTTGGAAAACACGGCGTAAAATACCTTTTTCAATCTTATCAATACTCTTCATTTCAAAGGGAACATTCCACAGATATTCTACAAGCCGATAATCACAGTAGGGAACACGAACTTCAAAGCCTGTTATCAT
>Ga0224750_1043_pt1 | contig 12299 bp, 13 predicted proteins | sample LIM_F_Vancomycin_2_FD_182072 | JGI IMG/M metagenome (GOLD analysis project Ga0224750, IMG submission 182072) | Enriched cells from gastrointestinal tract of the lab mouse from Pacific Northwest National Laboratory (PNNL), Richland, Washington... | ecosystem: Host-associated > Mammals > Digestive... | reverse complement strand
CTTGGTTGACATACTTAGTGCCCTTATTTTTCTTACCCTTTTTAGCCATCTGTATGCCCTCCTTAATGTTGTTTATTCGGCAGTTTAATCTCAGGATGGTTTTTTCCTCGGGTTCTCTGGTTTCGTTCAGCTTTTCGCTGCTTGTCATGCAGTTTGCTTATGAAATGGCTGTCCATGATAGAGCCCTCCTGTGTAGATAAAATAACACCGCTTTTCTAGCATGCCCGAATCTACAATAAGGGACCCCTGTCAATGGGTGCCGTCTTTTGAAACCAGTCCCAAGCCTGCTGCACATCTTCTTTAGCCAAATAATCCACTTCTATCTCTGATGAGGCTAATCCACCTTTAATGCCGATTTTCAAGTTTGCAATTCCTTTACGGTCCTGAAAAATGGTTTTGGTTACAGAAAGCTGCTGAATATTCCTGCGGCGAACTAGTGTTGTTTTTAATGCCAAAAACCGGGAACGGACAATGAGCTGGCCGGGCCTGATAGAAAGCCCTGCCCCTTTTTGCATGGCTTTTGCCCAAAACCAGTCGAGGACAGGTAACGCTATAGCAAACCAACCGTACACCGGGAAAAAGTAAATGAGTACTGCTGCCAAAACCAGCGAAAGAAGAATGCCGAATCTAACAAAATAATAAAAGGACTGCTTCGGAGCTTTTTTCTCAATAAGATACCACTCATACTTCGGAAGCACCTCTTGCAAGAATCCGGGCATATGTTCTATCTGGATAAATGGGTGCAAAATAACTCTCTCATTGCTTTTGGCATTGATTACAGCAAGCTGTATGGAAGCAAAACCAAACGGCTTTCGGAGAACCCCTTCGACAATTTGTACCGCCTGAACCCGTGAAGGATGAAAAGTAAGCGAATGTTTATTTATCAAACCATAAGAAATGACAAATTCATCACCGCGTTTTAACACTTTAAATCCCCAATATTTGAAAGAATAAAGCACGAGAGAAATGAACCATGCGGCCCCGCCAAGCAACAAGCAGATCAGAGCAATAACGCTGAAACCAGATTGCGTGATTTGCTGAAAAACATCCCCGAGCCATTTTTCAGGAATAACTTTGTCAAAAGTCTGATAAAGTACTCCAAGGAAAGCGAAGGTAAGCCCAATATTACCGGAAGTCATAGCCGCATATAACAGCTGCTTTCCAGATACATGAAGCAGAACAGCTTCGGGGCCCAGAGTAAGGAGCGGAGGCTGCTTTTCCCGGTTTTGCTCGGGTAGCGGCCCCACATTCTCTTCTCCGCACTCCCTGCCTCTTTCCTCCACTGCCTCACCGTCCTGACGGCTCCTCTTTTCGTATATAACCGAACGGATTCTCTCTGCTTCTTGCAAAGAAATAGCGGGGAGTACGGCATCGCCTTTCTTTTCTCCCCCTGCCGTCTCTATTCGCAAAGAACAAAGACGGAATATCCTGTGAAATAAACTTTCTTCCATATTCACGGACTGGATTTTGGAAAATGAAATGAATTTCTCTTCTTGGGTAAAAACCCCTTTTCGCACCAAAAGTTGATCCTCATCCAGACGATAAGTAAATCTTCTCCATTGAAGAAAGGAAGTCAGCATCCCGACAATCACGGCTAATCCTGTAATAAGAGCCAGCAGCCAAAACCGTCTTCTAATATTGCCTGAAAGGCCCAGAATAAGGAGCGGGATCAGAAAGCCTTTCAGCCAGTTAAACCACATGACCAGTATATGAATGGGATGGCCGCGCCGCTCTTTGTTACTCATCCTCATCACCTATTCGGGCCAGTATGGCGATCTGCTGTCTAAGCTGTTCAGCATTCTCATTGGAAAGCCCGGGTATGGACTGATGAGAAGAAGCCGTCATTATATTGACCGAGGCCAGTTTATATTTTCGCATAATAGGTCCCCGCTTCACTTCAACATGCTGTACTTTGGTCATCGGGATCGTGATATAAGTAATCGTGATAAACCCCTTGCGGATATGTATTTCTTCCTCAAACACCTCGTAAGCAAAAATGCGCATGCGAATTGGAGGTGCAATAAAAACAAAAACAGCAAATAATAAAATAGAAACAGTAATAGCTATCCAGGCAGGCCACAGCGGCCAGTTTTTGACGAAGGCGAGTATCAGATATCCTAAAGCTGCCGCTACTGCAATTCCCCATCCTATAGCTTCTGCCAAACGCATTACTTTCAAAGTGTATGGATGCAAGCGTTTTGATGGTAGATACATAAACTAACGTTCCTCCTTATGTACTTTTGAAACAATCATAATGTATTTTATGAGATTGCTTCCACCATTCTTCCTTATTGAAACGAATCAAACTAAAAAAAAAGACCCAAGTTTTTTTCAACTTTGGTCTGATTCTCTATGATATATGGACTTTAAAAATGCAGAAAAGAACTATCCTTCATACTTTAAATGCATGGCCATATCTACTAGAATTGAACGCGATTCCGGTTGATTTTTACCTTCCTTGAACAGCTGTTCAAAAGACGTTTTGCGTTCTTTATACTCGGTTTCGTTTTTAATATAAAAATGAGACCATTCGATCAGCCTGTTCTCTGCCTGGATCAGATCATTGTAGGCTTTATGGAACCCGCTCTTTTCAATGGCTTCTTCCATTTCATCCTGGCCGATTTCTTTTCCCTTTTCCTTCATTTCTGCGAGTTTTTTGTCCGCTTGTTTGCTTGTATGCAAAAAACGTTCTTTGGCTCCCAGATAATCGATTTGCGCTGTAGAGTACCTTCTCTTCATTTTTATCACCCGATATGTTTGATTTTCTGCCCTATGAATAAAAAAGACCTCTTTATTGTAACAAATGATCTGAAAAAAACAAGGAATTACCTACATAATCAGGTATACGGGAAAACCGGTCCGGTTTTCTTCCGCTCTTATACTCATATACGTATAAATAGACGGGAATGTTGCAGGGGGGTGGACAGACATCATATTCCTTGTGTATGCATACCCTGTAACATCGTTTTGCTTTGCCAGAAATGAAGAAGCGGACTCGAAATTATATTTGAGAAGGGAAGGAAGTCTATGTGCGGAATAACCGGATGGATTGACTGGCATAAAGACTTGACTGGCAGTTCCTCCATTCTCGAAACCATGACTGAATCACTCTCGCACAGAGGTCCTGACGCTTCAGGTACATGGATCTCCCCCCACTGCGCTTTGGGGCACCGCCGCCTTAGTGTGCTGGACCCCGAGAACGGAGCGCAGCCCATGGTTAGGAGAGCCGGGGAACATACGTATACCATCACCTATAATGGGGAAATCTATAACGTTTGGGAGTTAAGGAAAGAGCTGGAATCCCGGGGGCATGTATTTCGAACCGACTGTGATACGGAAGTGCTGCTTGCTTCCTATATAGAATGGGGAAAAGATTGTGTGGACCGGTTAAACGGCATATTTGCCTTTGGTATCTGGAGTGAAAGAGACCAGTCGCTTTTTTTGGCGAGGGACCGGCTCGGGGTAAAGCCCCTTTTCTACGCACGGATGAAAGGTATGCTGCTGTTTGGTTCAGAACCTAAAGCCATCCTGTCCCATCCTCAATTCCCGGTTAGAATCGGTGCACAGGGACTTGCAGAAATATTTGCCCTGGGGCCCGCACGTACTCCGGGTCATGGCATATATGAAGGTCTCAGCGAATTAAAGCCGGGCCATTGGATACAGTACGATCAAAACGGCATGACTTTGCGGGCCTATTGGAAGCTTGAAGCTTCACCGCACACAGATAATGTAGATGAAACCGCTTATCATGTAAGGGAATTGCTGCAGGATACGGTACAAAGGCAGCTGATCTCGGATGTTCCTCTCTGTTCCTTGCTTTCTGGAGGTCTGGACTCTTCTGCACTCTCGACCCTCGCAGCCAAACATTATGCCCAAACAGAAATGAATCCCCTGCGTACATTTTCCGTAGACTACGTAGACAACGACAAATACTTTAAGCAAAATGATTTTCAGCCCAATGCAGATTCTCCCTGGATCCAGAGAATGTCGGATTTCCTGGGGACCAGACATACAGCCTTTCATTTTGATACACCTGAGCTTGTGGAATCGCTCAAGCAAGCAGTCTATGCCCGAGATATGCCGGGTATGGCTGATGTAGACAGTTCACTCTACCTGTTCTGCCGTGAAATAAAACGCCAAGCTACCGTCGCAATTTCCGGGGAAGCCGCTGATGAAATATTCGGCGGTTATCCGTGGTTTCACCGTGAAGAAACGCTTAAAGCGGATACTTTCCCCTGGTCACTGACTACCCCGCAGCGGATCAGCGTTTTATCTCCAAATCTGGTAGATTGGATCCGGCCGCAAGAGTATGTACAGGAACGCTATCATCAGGCACTGGATGAAGTTCCCCACCTGGAGGGGGAAGACCGAGAACAAAAACGGATGAGAGAAATGTCTTACCTAAATATTTCCCGCTTCATGCCTACTCTATTGGACCGCAAAGACCGCATGAGCATGGCCGTTGGCCTTGAGGTTCGGGTTCCGTTCTGTGACCATAGACTGGTTCAGTATGTATGGAACATCCCTTGGGAGATCAAGACAACCGGGAAACGCGAAAAAGGTATCCTCCGCAAAGCCTTGAAAGGCATTCTTCCGGATGATGTCCTGATGCGCAAGAAAAGTCCTTACCCCAAAACGCATAATCCTTCCTATACACAAGCGGTAAGAGAGTGGTTAAGCGAAATCATGCGCGATCCATCCTCACCGCTACAAGATTTCGTCCATAAGGACCGGCTTGCCAAAATGCTGGATGCTGATGTCAGCGAGTTCTCCTTTCCCTGGTTCGGGCAGCTCATGACAGGGCCGCAAATGTTCGCTTTCCTTGGCCAGGTGGATACTTGGCTGCGGAAATATAAAGTATCAATCGTGTAAGTTATACCCGGGGGGTATAAAAAAGCTCCGCCCTTCGGCGGAGCTTTGAGCGAGTTGAAGTGGATTGCTACAAAGCTTCGTATAGTATGGCCAACTGCTTTAGGGCAATCGACCTGTGACTGATGCAGCTTTTTTCCAAAGTCGTAAGTTCTGCCATGGTCTTGTCAAGATCCGGCAAATAAAATAGCGGATCATATCCGAAACCATGTTTCCCCCGGCGCTCATTAAGGATAAATCCTTCACAGACCCCTTCCGTATGGAGTACCTCCCCGGATGGTTCCGCAAAAGAAAGTGCGCATACAAACTGTGCGGGACTTAGAAGCGATGCTTTACCGAGTGGTTGCCGCTTGTCCTCCGGCACAACCCGTGTAAGCTCGGCCAATAGTTTCGCATTGTTAGCCTCATCGTTACCGTGTTCCCCGGCAAATCGAGCAGAGTATACTCCGGGAGCCCCGTGAAGAGCGTCCACACACAATCCCGAGTCGTCCGCCAGTGTCGGCACATTCAAATGCCGGGAAATAAGCTCCGCTTTGATGCGTGCATTTTCCGCAAAAGTATTCCCGTCTTCGATGATCTCGGGCAAATCCCTATAATCGGCCAGACTGCGTACTTCCCTGCCAAATCGGCCGAAGAATTGGGCAAATTCCTTCAGTTTGCCTTTATTCCCCGTGGCTATGACAACAACATCAGTTTGCGGCATTCTTGTTCACTCCGATCGTCTCCCCGGCTGCACCTAAGGCTTCGCGCTGAAGTTCAATCAAACGTAAAATCCCTTCTTCAGCAAGTCCAAGCATCCGGTCAAGGTCATCCTTCGAAAATGGAGATTCTTCGCCGGTACCCTGCACTTCCACAAAATGCCCGCGTCCGGTCATTACGACGTTCATATCCACATGAGCCTGAGAATCCTCGGTGTACATGAGGTCAAGGAGAGTTTCTCCCTGAACGATTCCTACACTAACGGAAGCGAGATAGTCCGTTATGGGGTTTACCGTTATTTTTTTATCTTCCATGAGCTTATGTATAGCCAAAGACATCGCGATAAAAGCACCGGTTATGGAAGTGGTTCGTGTACCTCCATCCGCTTGAATGACATCACAGTCCAGGGTAATCGAACGTTCTCCCAGTGCCTCCAAATTGATGACAGAACGAAGAGCACGCCCGATAAGCCGCTGAATTTCCATCGTACGCCCGCCAAGCTTCCCTTTGGATGCTTCCCTCTGATTGCGTACTTGTGTAGCGCGGGGGAGCATGGAGTATTCCGCAGTGACCCACCCCTTTCCCTGATTTTTGAGGAAGGGAGGAACCCTTTCTTCGATTGTTGCCGTACATATTACCTTGGTATCCCCTACTTCAATCAGTACGGAGCCTTCCGCATGTTTATTGTAATTGGGGGTTATCCGTACCGGCCTTAATTCGTTCGGTTGTCTTCCATCCGCTCGCATAACAACTTCCTCCTGTAGCTTGGCAGCCCCGCATTTTCGGGCAGCCTTCTTCTTACTTCTCTTTCCGAGTCGTAGACCTACTTATTGTATCAGAGTGTATTAGGAAAAGCATCATAACAAAAAAGAATTGCTTCCCCTTAAGTCAAACAGACCCGTTCAAATTAAGAACGGCCTTCTCCTTTATACGCAGGAAATTTCCTGGTGTACATTCCTAGATTTTGCTGCCCGCAAGCGGGAACTCATGTTTTAAAAAGGGAGAGCCCCGCTCTCCCTCTAAAAACTATAGGCAAAATCTTAAAATACACGTTCTGCTCTTTAAAACACGGGTGTTACATCTTAACCGGATTGACATGCGAAGGGCGGGAAACAGGCTTGCCTGTTGAGGTCACCTGGGCATCTCCATTTACTTTAATTTGAACTTTAGCCGCACCCGTATTTTCTGTCAGGGAAAGTACAACAGACTGCAGGGTCTCTTCCGGCACTTTTTTATCTTCACCAAGCAGCTCCCCCGAAAAGTTAACCGTAACCAGTCCTTCCTCCGACTCTTTGGCCTCTTCGACTCTTGTATGTTCACTGAGTACAGCCGTCAGTCCCTTTTGACCAGCAGGGCCTTTTTTCAGTTCCTCCATTACCGTTTTTGCCACATCCTGGGACCGTTTAACCAAACGGGTAACCGGAACGTAATATTTGTATTGTGCATCAGTTTGCCCAGTAAAATACAACGTAACCGGTTGCGAATACGTGTAATCTACACTTTCCGCCTTCTCCAGGTTGATCCCCATCGCCCTGCTTAAAGGTTCATCCATAGGGGTCTTGGCTACAGGCATCTCGGACAAGTCCTTTCCGTCTACACGGATTTTCACCTGTTTAATGGAAGGAAACCCGGTTAGCGTCCAAGTAATGGCCTCCATAATTTTACGTTCGTCTTTCCCGTCGTAGCCGGCAAAAGCTTTGTTAAAATCAACAGTTGCCGTTTTCTCATCATTTACATCGAGAGGTTTTATTTCGGTTCCCTTCGGCAAAATAGCCGTAAATCCCTTTGGAAGTAAGGAAACTGACGGTCCCCCATCCACCATATATTCAAGTGCAGATTTGGCTATTTGTTTCGTTTCGGGCACGTTTAAGGTAACGGGCACAACCATACCCTTCGGATCTTTGGCATATACCGTAACCTGCACGTTTTTTCCGTCTGTTTTGCCTGTAACAATGTCCTCTTCCCCCAGCTTGGCCTCCTGAGAGTTAGACGGGGGCGCATCGATGGACTGTTTCTTTTCAGTAAGACCCGGAACACTGCACCCGGCTGCTAACAGAGCCACCGTGCTAACCACCAAAACTCCCTGCACCCACCGCTTCTGTTTCATTGTGTACACCCTCCTTTAAATGATCCATCCAATTTCCCTTACGTGATTTTTGCTCTTTCCGGTAGTACTATGTATATAAGGACGTTGTCCAATTTAGACCGACTTTTTGTCCCCCTTCCCGGAAAAGCTTATTCTTTTTCATAACAGAAATGGTTCTTGGGAAAATTAGGGCTCAGAATGTCAAGGACGGCATGTCCGGGAGCATAAAAAGAAAAGCATCAAAGGAGGAACTGATCATGCCATACAGTCTGGACAGTAAAAAAGTCGCCAGAGCGACTAAAGAATGGCTAGAAAAGCGCGGAGTCACTTGTTCAAACATCGCCGAACTGACTTATTTTCTTCAAAAGGACTATATACCCGGATTAAAGATGGAACAGTGCCTGGAAAGCGTTGAAGCCGTTCTGGCAAAAAGGGAAGTACAAAACGCCGTGCTTACGGGGATTCAACTGGATATCCTGGCTGAGGAAGGGAAACTAATGTCACCGCTTCAGGAAATGGTTGAGAACGATGAAAGCCTGTATGGATGCGATGAGATTTTGGCCCTGTCTATCGTGAATGTGTATGGAAGCATAGGCTTTACAAATTTCGGTTACATAGACAAGATGAAACCCGGAATTTTAACAAAATTAAATGATAAGCATGGGGAACACAAGCATACGTTCCTTGATGATATAGTAGGCGCAATCGCTGCTTCGGCAAGCAGCAGGATCGCCCACCGCAAGCAGGAAGAGGTTGAAAGTAAAGGGGAATAACGGGCCTCTTCCTTTTCCTCTTTCTCCTCCCGCTTTCCTGATATAATAGAAAGCTGACGGAAAAAGGAGGGATGTCGTCTGTTACTGCATCGAAAGTCGTTTCTTCTATTAATGATTGGCGAGGTCATCTCCGGTATAGGCATATGGCTCGGGATTATCGGGAATCTCCAATTTATGAATCATATGATCGATTCTGATTTTATCAAGTCTTTGATTCTGATGTCCGGAGTTTTAGCCAGTCTTCTTTTTTTACCCTTGTCCGGGAAATGGATTGATAAGATGGATAAGCGGAAGATCCTTATTTATTCCAGTATGCTCCGCTGCCTGTCTCCCGTCTGTATGTTTCCGGCCTTGGCGTTTGATTCTATTCCATGGATGATGGCCTCCCTAATCTTGAACCAGGTGACCAGTGCCGTTTATTTTCCGACCGTACGAACTTCTTTGCCTGTCCTCGTCGATAAAACGGAACTACTTCAAGCAAATACGATTTACATGAACATTGTCACAATCTCCAGGATCACCGGTACGGCGGTGGGAGGTATAATGGTCGCCAGCCTATCTCTGAATGATCTTTATCTGGGCAGCCTCGGAGGTTTTCTTATTCTGACGATCATTACATCCTTTGTGCGGATTCCCTCCAGGGAAGGCCAGCAGACCGGCAGGAATAAAGAAAAGATCCGGTTCAGTGAAGTCTTTACCATACTTCCCAAACAGCCTGCCGTTCTTATGGGCATCATCATGTCTTCTACGATCAATTTGTTTCTGGGTGGATTTAACCTGCTCGTTCTGGCATTTAGCCGGGCTCAGGATTCCCCGGATGTAATGGGATGGATCTATACGGTAGAGGGGGCAAGCATTCTTATTGCGGGACTTTTTGTCAGAAGGTTCACGGCAGGTTTTAATCTCATGATAATGTCCGCCTTCCTGCTGTTCGGATTTGCCGTATCCCAGTTCGGTATGTCTTTCGCCGACAGCCGACTATCGGTACTCTTGTCCTTTGCCATTTTTGGATGCATGGTTTCTTTCTTTTTTCCGACAATCACAACGGTTTTCCAGAAAAAGCTGCATGAGGGGATTCAAGGCCGTTTCTTTTCCTTCAAAGAAATGGCAGACCGGCTTGTCGTACAGATCGCTCTACTGGCAACAGGGGCCTGCCTGGATTTGATCGGCATCTCCGCCTATATGCTTCTGCTGGCAGCTCTAACTGGCGGAATTGCAATTTTATCCATTTTTTGGATAAAAAGATTGAAACTGGATGTCCGTCAATTTGACGATGGAATCACTTATAAAGAAACAGCAAAAAATACTTCCCAGAAACGTCTATGAAATTCATCGCCTACTTTCTCTACACGTTCTCCTCTTTTTACTACGTGGTCAAACGCAAGCCTATAATTCCGATAATAATGAGGGCCAGAAAAAGAAACTGGGTTCTGGAATACGATTCTTTGAACCAGAAAAAGCTGACGAGCACGATACCTACGGAACCTACACCTGCCCATACCGCATAGGCCACTCCTGAAGGAATGACCAGCATCGCCTGGGTAAGAAAATAAAAGGAAACACCCAAACCAGCCGCTATGATAATTAATGGCGTTTTACGCTTGAATCCGTCCACGTACTTCATCGCTACAACGGCTATGATCTCCTCAAGTCCGGCTAAAATCAAATAAAACCATGCCATTACTCTACACCTGCCTTCTTGTGACTGGAATCCTTGTCTCCGGTAGATAACTTCATGCCGATAATACCGGTTAGCAATATGAGCAGAAATACAATCTGCGGAATGGAGAAAGGTTCTCCCAGATAAATCCCAATGACATAAGTTCCTATTGTCCCGATTCCGACAAAAACCGTATAAGCAATTGCCACCTGTATTCGCTTGTATGACTGGATAAGCAATACATAACTAATTGTGATCAGCAGAAAAACTCCCGCCCATTCCACAAAAGTCTCCGCATACTTCAAACCCGATGCCCAAACAATTTCTAAAACCGCAGCAACTAAAACCAAGATCCATGCCACGATGCATCAACCTCCAAATAATCCAGATATACATAACTGATTACGAATCATTTTTAAACCAAAAAAATTAGCGGATCGCCCGCTGAATAAACGAGAATACCTCCTGCTTTAACCCCTTTACGTCATGCTCTTTTTGATGGTTTTCTGTAAAGTAGTAGTTCTCCGCCGCCTGTTCTATAGAGTTGATAATCATCTTTACCAGGTTGGCGGTAATCTTTACACTGATTTCCCCCCGTTCCTGTGCTGTTCGCAGCTCACCCTCCAGCCACTGATAATAAGGAGCATAGATTTGCTCCCATCTTTCAAATGAATGATTAAATGCAACGCCTGAGTAGCATAGGATAATAACTTCACGAAACGATTGGGTAATCGTGAATGTACTTTCAATAAGAGCCTGAATTTTTTCCCAGATCGTATCTCCTGCGGCAGCATGACTTTTGATGTCAGAGAGCAGCTTTTCCAGAATAAGCTCAGCTATAGCCGGAATAAGATCATTCTTCGCCTGGAAATAAATATAGAAGGTCCCATGAGCGACTCCCGCTCTTTTGGTTATTTCCGATATGGAGGTTTTGGTAAACCCTTTTTCCAGGATAACCTCAATGGAAGCGTGCAGTATCGCCTGGTACTTTTCCTCTTTTTTATAGTTCATTGCGGGTTCCCTCCCCTCCGAATTCAAAAATGATTAATAATCAGTTTATATAAAAATGGTACTATATCTGATTATCCGCCGCAACTTGTTCTTTAACCCGCAATCCGTTTTCCCATGCAAAGAAACAGGAATATGCCTTTCCTCTCAACGGTTTCCTGCTTCTTTCTTTGTTCTTCTCTTTTTTTCTCCCACAATGCTCAAGCAAAGTGAAATAAGTGGACCCCTTCTTTATTTGAGGTGCAGCCGTTTTTATTTCCGGACAAATGTGACCAGTTCCCCCTGTTCCAGCATTTCCGCCCGGCCTGTTTCAGCCAGAACTGCCAAATGGGCCAAGGTCTCAGCCATAGCAAACCGCAGCTGATGAACCGTAAGGCGTTCTCCAAAGACGAGCCGGCATAGCTGATAGGCCGTCAACGGATCACGCAGGTGCCCCATCATAAGCGAAAGACGCTGCTCGTGGTGGGCTATCAGTTCGGTGCAGCGACTGCCGAACTTCGCAAAGGGATCGCGATGTCCGGGATAAGCCATCGCGACCGGCAGCCGGCTGATCTCCAGCAGGCTCCCGAGGTAGGCGCCGAGCGGGTTGTTGTCCAGCCCTCCGGGCAGGAAACTCACGTTCGGCGAAATCTGCGGCAATACATGGTCGCCGCAGAAAATCTCGTACGCCGAAGCATCGTAGAAGCAAAGATGCCCCAGGGCGTGGCCCGGGGTATGGATTGCTTCATACGGCTTGTCCCCAAGGCGCACGGTCTCGCCTTCCCGCAGCGGGGTTAGCAGCGGCTGCGGGGAGACATGCTGGACGAAGCCCTCCAGGTGCTTCGTCATAGGTTCCAGGAGCGCCGGCTCCAGCCCGTGCCGGATAAAGAGTTCAACCGTCAGCCGGGTCATAGGCTGATCCGGGGCCCACAGGAGCTGTACCTGCCGGCAGCCGGCAGCAGACAGAAAAACAGGGGCTGAGGAGCGTTCCTGGAACCAGCCTGTCATCCCGTAATGGTCTGGATGATGGTGGGTAAGAACAATTCGCTCTACGTCCTCCGGGCGGAACCCTATTTCTGCCATCGCGGATTCCCAGGTCTCTTCGGATTCCGGTGTATGAAGTCCGGGGTCCAGTACCGTAAATCCATCACGGCCGCGAAACACATAGCTGTTCACCCAGCGGAGAGGGAACGGCAAGGGCACTTTGACCTGCCATCTGTTTTCA
>Ga0224750_1012_pt1 | contig 12348 bp, 8 predicted proteins | sample LIM_F_Vancomycin_2_FD_182072 | JGI IMG/M metagenome (GOLD analysis project Ga0224750, IMG submission 182072) | Enriched cells from gastrointestinal tract of the lab mouse from Pacific Northwest National Laboratory (PNNL), Richland, Washington... | ecosystem: Host-associated > Mammals > Digestive... | reverse complement strand
TATTGCTGCCGCCCTTCAGTCAGTACTGGTTCAAACATTTCAGGATTTTGAGATCATCATCGTGGATGACGGTTCTTCCGATGAGACCGCTTCCATCATCCAATCTTTTCATGACCCCAGAATTCGCCTGGTTTCCCAAGTTAACGGCGGCGTATCGCGGGCGCGAAACGCAGGGATGAAGAAGGCCGTGGGGGCTTACATCGCTTTCCTGGACGGAGACGATTACTGGTATCCCGAACATCTGGAGCTGGCAGCCGATTTTTTCAACCGTCATCCGGAGATATTGGCCTATGCCAACCGCTACATGAGGGATGAACTGGAGGCCATCCCGCCGCGCCCTCCATCTTATCCCGAATCTATCCGGAGATTGGGGATACGGGGAGTGCTTTTCATGCATTCCAGCAGCGTAATCCTGAATTCGTCTCTTGCGTCCCGGCTTCCCCCCTGGGAAGAAGCGATGCCCTATGGGGAAGACGGCCTGTACTGGACACGGTGCATGCGGGGGACAGGCCTGATCGGGCTGGGAGGCTCCGTCACCTCCATTTACAGGCAGAGAGCTTCTTCCGCCATGCATGACGAGCATTACCAGCATGTCTCCCTCCACTCGCTCATTGCGCCTCTGCTGAATGAGCTTGAAGCCATGAAAAATCCCAAATGGCAATTTGCCGTCCATTATCTGGTCATCAGGGAATTGCATCCCAAAAGACTGTTATCGCTCAACGCAGAGGAGCGGATTTCCCTGACGGGCAGGATCAGGAAAATCATGCACCCATGCCTGAACCGGCCGTTTTTGGACTCCTATATGAAAGCGTGTTCCGCAAGGGCAGGCATGGAACAGTCATTTTCCGCGCTCATGGACAGAACCATGTTCTCCTGCAAATGGCTGGACCGCCTGGAAAGGATGGGCCGCTCCCTGTTTTTCCGGCTGCAAACCAATAACGGAATGGAGAGCAAACACCAAGATCCAGCCCGTTCACGCTCATGAATATCGTATACGCTACAGACGATAACGGCGCGCTGGGAACGGGCGTGAGCATTGTGTCCCTCATGGAGAATTTGCCGCCCGGCGTTCATGCCGATATTTATATCATGACCGGCGGGTTAAGCGGGGATAATACGGCCCGTTTCCATTCCCTGCAACAGGGCTACAATCTCCATTTGCACTTCATTGACATGAAGGATAAATATACGGATTTCCCCGTCGGTTCCAAATGGTCGGCGGCGACGTATTACCGTCTTGGCCTCGCAGGGGAACTTCCCGCCACGGTAGAACGCGCCCTTTACGTGGATATTGATACCATTTTCAACAGGGACATAAGCCCCATGTATGAATCCGAATTCGGAGATTGCCTCATTGCCGGCGTTTTCACCACGGAAGATTTATCCGAGGAGTCTTTTTCTCGTTGGAAGAGAGAAATGAATCTGGACCGGGACTCCATTTACATCAATGCCGGCGTCATTCTTTACCATATCGGAAGAATACGTGAAGAATGTTTTGAATCCCAGGTTTTATCCTGGGCGAAAAACAATATTCACCGCCTTTCCTGGCAGGATCAGGATATTTTGAATGTATGCTATCAGCAGCGTATCTTGTTGCTTCACCCCATGTGGAACATTTGCGACGGGGCTATCTGGTCCATTCGCTGGGAAGGCGTAAAAAGCTTCAGAAATAATCCCCTAAAGCCGGCAGACCTGCTGGAAGCCGCCAGGCGGCCGGGCATTATCCACTACTGGGGCCATCCCAAACCCTGGCATCCCAACAGCATTCGCCAGGATTACGGATTGTTTTACAAGTATTGGAAGAAATCTCCGTGGAAAAATGACATCAGGGATTTCCGGAAGCAAAACGATCCCGGCCGGATGTTCATCTCCAAAATGAGATGCCTCCTGGGAAAGGGTAAACGGCTTTTACAAGGCAGGCATCAGTAGAAATACGGAGGAAGGCCTTATTTTTCTGACACCCGGCCATTTACAAAACCGCCTTTTATGGGGAAATACCGGAGACGGCTATTTTTTTAACAAGCCGGCTCAGCTTCATTCCTGAATTTTTCCGAATCCGGAAAGAACCGCCCGCATACTTCTTCAGAAACGTCTCAACGTTTTATGCCTGATGATTTTTCCGGAGTTTTATCAATAGTTAAAAAAATAATTTATTTATGAAAGTTGATACTATTAAGGGAAGTTCCTATGTCATGACCTGTACAAAAGCTTGTACTGTAAGCGCCATTTTCAATTCCGGAGAGACGTCCATGCTTATTCTGGAAGCAGAGAAAAAAGGGCAATACGGTTTTGCGGCTCCGACGGACGCCGTAGAAGTATCCGATGAAGAAGCCCTGATCACCCAGGTTTTCAAAACAGCCGTTCCAGGGTTGCCAGGCCAGAACGGCATCAGGCAAGGAGAAAATGCCGAATTAAAAAACCTGACGGCTGAGTCCGGGACTTTTGCAGGGGCCGTCAACGCCAACGGAGGCATCAACATCCCGCTGGCCGTGGGGGCGGCAACGGATACGTCAGCGGTCAACCGCCTGTACGCCGCCGGGCTGGCTGCCGTAACTGACGCTTTTTCCGTCAGGTGTTATCCGCTCCTGGCGGATTGCTCGTCTTCCAATGGGACGGTTTTCAAAACGGACAAGGAACCCAATTCCCTTTATTTCAATGTCCCTCCCAATTCCGCCTTTACCGTGAAATGCGGCCTCGCGACCAACGCGAGGCCCATGCACAATTATTCCAGCATCCGGGGGTGGGTGGCCCCGCTGCGGCTGCCGTCTGTCAGCACGAAATTCACGGCCAGGTTCGGCCAGATGACAACGGTTGCGCGCATGGGGCGGGACAGGGACGCGTTTACACTGGTGCCGGATCAGGCGGCCGGCGGCTACAAGATTGGGGAGATTATCGATATTACGTTTGATCCTATCCGGGACGCGGACGCGGGGGGATACCGCATTCGTGTCCGGGAGATCTATTATTCCAATGCCGAACAGAAATGGAAGATGAAGACGACGCAGGCCCTCGCGCAAGAGACGTCTTCCAATAACGGTTATCCCGTCTGCGTGTACGCGGTGGTTTACGAGCAATATCAGGACGGAGGATATGATACCGAAGACAGGGGTGCGCTGTGGCTGCTGCATGGCGGGAATTCCTCCCGCGGCTGCGTCAAAATCGCCACGGTGAAGGGAGTCCATTGTTTTGAGAGTATTTATCCATTTTCCGGGTACTATCTTGATATGGAGAATACCAACAGCTGGGCGTTATCCGGAGCTTTCCTTCCTGCGACGATGCACTTGCATTGCAATAACGTCAATCCGGCGTATTACGGTTTTTCCTCCATGGAGAGCAATATCATTGTCTCCGAGGCGGTGGAGGATTTTGTTGACCCGGAAGCCGAAACGACTACTGAAGATTGAGCATGAATAATGCAGCGTCCCCATTCCCGATACCCAGCAACACCTCTGCGTCCCTATTCAGTTTTTTTCCGCCACGGCAACCGGGTTCCCGCCATCTCCAGCGCACGGCGCACCATTCCGCGCATGCCCTGCGTACCGCAATACATTAAAAGAACCGTCACACCTCCATAAGAAGCGGCCATGAGGAAGGCGCATAAAAACCAGGAAAAGAAAGACGCGGAAGGCTGCAGGGGAACAAATTTCCAGATCCAGCCCATGAACACGGCCGAAATCAAAATCAGCGCCAGCTGGTAACCGAATTGGAACCAGTAGTTCATCACATTTTTCCTGAATCCCCAGTTATACAGCATGAAAGGCTTCCATATGCCCACAATAAGTATCAGGCTGGAAATGCCCCCCAGCAAAACGCCGGGCAATCCCCATAAGTAACCTCCGATGATCGCCACGGAAATGTTGATCATGCTTTCCGCAAGAGGAGCCCATACATCCCAGAACAAACCGTAACCGTACAAAAACTGATCCACAACCCCCCGCGTAATGGTGATGAACAGCCTGATAACGAGCAGCAGCATGATTTCCCGGGGAAGGATATAGCCCGCTCCCAGCCAAAGCGTGATGAATGGCTCCAAAAGCTGGTAAAGGGGGAAACATACCGTCCCGGCAATCAGCATGCGCAGGGAAAACAATTCACTGAACACCTTGCGGATTTTTCCCGCATTTCCCTCCGCAATCAAGTTGCCCACACTGGCTTCCGTACTGCCGAGCAAATTATTGACCAGAAGGTGCAGTTTCTCCACAATGGTGGAATAGTTGCCGAAGTAGGCCGCCATCTGGAGGGAAACAAAGGCATATACCAGAAACGGCGTCACCTGGAACTGGAAAAAGCTTCCCAGCCGATGCATAAACAACTGCTTGGTGTATTTAGTGACTTCAGGATATTTTTTGAACAGCTCCTTTCCCAGGGCCACATTGCTCTTCAGCCAGGGATAGACCTGATTGATCTTCCAATTCAGGATGAAGGAATAAATAATGCCGAAGAACAGCTCTATCCCTATCCATAAATAATAGCTTCCCGTATACCATGCAGACAGCATCTGGCATATGATTTTGATGATGGATGCCGTCTGGAAATAAAACGCCACTACGTAATTCCTCTGGTCCGCTCCCAAAAGGGTCTGCCTGTAGTTGGCAAAATACCCGATCAGGGAAGAGGCCAGAAAGGAATAATAAGCAAAATAGATGATTCCATAGGAAAAACCTGTGGAAGGGAAAATAACCGGCAGGAAACAGGAAAGCGCTACTCCAGCCGCGATGATTATCCGCCCTATCCACCGGTACATGTATCCCAGCACGGAGATAATTTCATTAATCCTGGTTTCATCATGCTCAAAGATAGGCTTGTAAAGCACATACCCGATAGCCGTGCTTATACCAAGTTCCGCCAAATTGAGGAAATTCAGCAGACTCATTAATGTTCCCGTCAAACCGACAAAATCGGCACCCAGGCAATTCAAGAATATCTTTCTTGAAAAAAAGGAAATTAGAAGAATCAAAACATAAAAAATGAGATTGACCCTGGCGTTCAACAGGCTTTTCTTTACGCGGGATTCTTCCATGTTATTTATTCCATCAACCTTATCCTTTCCCGGGAGAAGTTAAAAATATCTGTTTTATTAATAACCGGATTATTTATTCAACCGGCAATATACCAACGGCATATTGCGGCTATACGGGTACGGAAAGCGGTGCCAATCTAGCACAACATCCTGCCGCATCAATATCTTTTTATGAAGCCTCAGCCAACAGGCCTTCACAGGGGATAGAAACCTGGCAGAATCGCCTGTTCCCATGACGCCTCCTTATCGCTCACCGGATAAAAAACAAATTCCTCATTTTTACAGGTTCCATGGACCGGAACAGTTCCATAAAGTGTCCTTGTTTTATTTTTTCTTTTCATCTACATTACCGCCCGTGAGCAAGGGCAGGGTTCTCATCGTTACATATGTTTTTCCTCCGGAGGAAGGAGGCGTAGGCATGGCTGCCTATGAAATGGCCTGCAGCCTGAGCTCCCTGGACTGGGATATCCACGTCCTCACCCGCCCGCTGGATTCACCGGATGAGTCCTTCCGCTCCCACCAATACAGCCCTCTCACAACCCTGCCGGACACCCTGACGAAGGACAGTGCCCGTTTAAGGGAATACCTGGACGGGTTTCTGAAAGATTTCCGGCCGGATGTTATTATCTACCACTCCTGGGCGGACTGGTGCCGGGAAGAATTGCTGGACGCGGCACGGGATTCAGGCATTCCGTTTTTCCTCCGCTCCCATGGTGCAGCTACCAATTTCCGCTCTTTTTTCCGCTTCAATTACCCTCCTTTCTTCGGCCTGAAAAAATGGCTCTGCTCCTTTTTTCAAGTACGCAGGGATATCCTCAACGTATGCCGGAAATCACCGTTAAACCGTCTCGTTTTTCTCGATCCTTACGGGACACTGTTCAAGAGCTTTGATTATTACTGCGCATCCAGAAGCAAACTTGCCCATTACTCCTGCATTCCCAACACATTCCCGGCTCTGAAAAGAACCGCTCCTTTTTTCCGGGAAAAATACGGACTTTCCTCCGCCCCCGTTTTTACCTGCCCTGCCGGCGCCAGCATGAGGAAACGGCAGCTTCTCTTCATCCGCCATGTGAAACGCTCCCGTCTGCGGCATATCATTTTTCTTTTTCTGATTCCCCAGCACAATGCCTACGCGGAACAAATGGAACAAGCCATCGGGGATGACCCCAGATTCAGGATTCTCTACAGGCTCCCCCGTTTGGAAGTAGAAGCCGCCATTATGGAAAGCGACGCCGTTTTCCTTTACTCTTATCAGGAACAGCAGCCCCTCTCCATTCTGGAGGCGATGTCATGCGGCGTTCCCTGGTTCGCTCCGGACGCAGGAGCTCTTTCCACCCTGGAGGGGGGAATCGTCCTGAAAAACACTTCCCCCTCCGTGCTGGGAAAAGCCGTGGAATCGTTGACGGACGAAAAAACACGCAAACTACTGGGGAGTAAAGGCCGCCGGCAATGGGAAGCCTGTTTCGCCCCCGACGCAGTAAACCAGGAATGGGAGCAACTGCTTTTTTCCTCCATCCGCCCGGAAGGAAAGCCTCCGTTCGCATCTTCCATCGTCCGGGAGCATTTACCCACCTGCTAACCTTGCCTCCTCTTTCCAATCCATGCCGATCAAACGCCTCCGTCCCGTATTAGCCATAGCAGCGGACCTCCCTCTGGGCCGGCTGCTGACGTCTTTCCGTAATAAGGACCGGCGTACGATTCCCTGGATTTTTTCCCTTTTTCATGCTCTGGAATCTCAGGAAGATTTTGACATCCACTGGATCACCCTCAGCAAAGCCGTTTCTGCCCCGGAAACCATCCGGATGCGCAACCAGACCATCCACATTCTTCCCCTGGGCAGCATGGGCAGGAATATCCTGACGGCCCATTTCCTGACCGTCCGGAGAATACGCAAGACCCTGAATGATATCCAGCCGGACCTCCTGCACGTATGGGGCGTGGAGCAGGCTTACGCTCTGGCGGGGATTGCCTTCCGGGGAAAGAAGCTCCTTTCCTACCAGGGAGCCCTCACCGCCTACTGCCAGCGCGCTCCGCAGGCCTTCCTCCTCCATATGCAGGCCCTCTGGGAACGGATGGCCGTCAAACATTATGATCTTATCACGTGCGAATCCCCCTGGGCGTGCGGCCGCGTTGCGGAAATTGCCCCCCATGCCCGTCTATCCTGCATGGAATACGGCGTGGAACCTTCCTTTTACCATCTTGCCAGAAAACCTTCCCCGGAACCTTCCTGCCTCTTTGCCGGAACCATTTACGAGTTGAAGGGCATTTCCTACCTGGTGGAGGCTTTCACGCATCCGTCCCTTTCCCATGTCCAGCTGTTCATTGCGGGCAACGGAGCCCTCAGGGAAAGGCTGGAAGCCCTGTCCACTCCCAATATCCACTGGCTGGGCAGCATTTCCCGCGCAGAACTTCAGCAGCACCTCTCCACGGCGTGGTTCCTGGTGCATCCCACCCTGGGGGATTGCTGCCCCAACATCGTGAAGGAGGCAAGAGTCATGGGCCTTCCGGTAATCACCACGGAAGAAGGCGGACAGACTCAATATGTTCAGGACGGCGTATCCGGCTATATTGTCCCTGTCCGCAACAGCGCCGCCGTCAGGGAAGCCGCGCAGAAACTTTCCGTCAGCCTGGATAAAGCCATGTCCATGGGAATGGAGCGGCATCAGGAATGCCGCCGCCTGCTGGACGTAAAGCAGACAGTAACCGGGTGCCTGTCACGTTATCATACCATGCTGTATCCACGCTGATGAAATTATTCCTTATCCATCTGCTTTCCGGGATAGGCCGCCTGCTGCTCAGGCTCAGGGGGGTGCGCACCGGAACAGGCATCATTCTTTCCGGATTTCCCCTCATTAAAAAATTCCCGGGAGCGTCCATCACCATCGGCAACGGAGTCACCATCCACTCCCTGACCCGGATGAATCCGGTACTTTCCCATCACACCTGCCTGGCCGCCCTTTCCAATCAGGCAAGCATCACTCTGGAGGACGGCTGCGGCATCAGCGGAGCCACCCTGGTCTGCGTCAACGGCATCCGCATCGGCCGCCACACGCTGATAGGAGCAGACGCGCTGATTCTGGACAACGACATGCACTATCCCCGGAGCGGCGCCAGGTGGGGATCAACCCTGGGGAAACCCGAACAGGGACAACCCATTTCCATCGGGGAAGGATGCTTCATCGGCGCCAGGGCCACCATCTTGAAAGGAGTCACCATCGGCTCCGGCTCCGTAGTCGCCGCAGGAGCCGTCGTCACCCGGGATGTGCCTCCCGGCTGCCTGGCCATCGGAAATCCCGCAGTAAATAAACCGCTCCCCGAACGTCTCAAACATCCCCGGGAAACACAAAAAGCCATCTGCCCTTGAGCATTTCCCCTGCCTGCCTCAGGGGGCTCCAAAGGCAGACTCTTTCATGACACCGCAAAATCCTACAATTTTATTACCCTCATCCCGGGAACATTGGATTGACATATCCCGATTCCTCGCGGCATGCCTGATTGTATGCGTCCACGCGCCGGCCTTCTCTTTCGCCAGCCTGTTCCAGCTTCCGGTTTTCAACGGCCGCGTGGCATTTTTCCTGATTCTGGCAGGCTATTTCATGGGCCGGAACAATTCCTGGAACAAAGCGTTCAAACGGGGTTATACGCTTCTCATTCCCTTTCTGTTCTGGAATATAGTCATCTCTTTCCTCCATCCGGGAATCATGAATATGGGACTGCCGGAATACTTATGCAACCTTGCAGGCTTCCGCTCCCTTTTCACTCCCGATTTTATTCCTCTTTCCATCAATGGATTGACGGGAGAACCCTTTTCCCCTCCCACATGGTTTTTGAGGGATATCATTCTCTGTTCCCTCATTTCCCCCATCCTGCTGAAATTGAAATATCCGGTTTTTGTCCTGATCCTGATCTGCTTCAGCACGGACTGGCTCCAATACCCCGTGCCGGCCAACAAGATTACCCTTGCTCCATCCACCGTCTCCCTGTTCAGTCTGGGCCTTTTCCTGTCTTCCATCAAACTGGCTGAAGTAAAACACGTTTACAAAAATTCCTTTACTCCCCTCGTTCTGCTCGCCGTAGGAACCGGGTTTCTGCTCAGCATCACCAATTACTTGAGCGTTTGCCAGAATAACCCGGAATGGAACATGCACAAAATACTGGCATCCTATGGAGTATGGAATATCTCCTGGCCGGCTGTCCGTTTGAATTCCCTCTGCCCAGTCTTCGGGGCGCTTCTTCTCATGACCCTTGGAATCTGGCTGGAAAAGAAAATTCCCGTTGCCAGAAAGCTGTCCAACTATGCTCCCGCCTGTTTCCTGATATTCGTTCTTCATTATCCTTTGATCATGCTGATCCCCTCCCACATCTGGAAACAATCCTTTTTCGCTCCCTTTGTATTAATACCGGCCATCATTTTCCTGATCGTCGCATTCTATCTTTTCCTGAGAAAATTCTTCCCGGCCTGCCTGCCCTACGTCGCCAACGACCGCATCACCCATGTTCCCAAAAAAAATTAAGGCCTGTATCCTCTTTCTTCTTTTAACCGTTCCGGCCGCATTAGGCGCCGTCTGGTGCGCCAAACACGCCTACCGCTACCATTTGGCTGTCCATCCCCTTCCCTATTCCCCGGAACAGGGCGCCCTGCTGGAAAAACACCGGCAGGACAAACGCAATGCCCGGCTGAATCCCCATGCCCCCGTGTTGTTCCTGGGTTCCTCCACCATGGAATTCTGGCTGAAAGAAGGGAAACATTCCTGGGAAACCTGGTTTTCCCCTCTGGGATGCCTCAACCTGGGAACCAGGATCGAGACCACGGGCAACCTGCTCTGGCGCCTCAATGACGGCCTGACAAGCCCGCTGGCGCCCAGAATCATCGTCCTGTATTCGGGAGTCAACAATCTGGGAGTACAAAAAAGCCTGGGATGGACGGCTTTTCAGGGAAACGTGGCCATCGTCAAAAAAATCAGGGAGATTTACAGCCCGGAAACGACCGCCATCATTGTCATTCCCCCGCTCATCGCACAAAAAGGGTCGCGCATGGAAACCTTCAGGAATTGTCTGCTGCAACACGACTTTGGAGAAAATGTCCATGTCCTCCCCCTCCATTTCTTCCTTCCGGGAAAAGACGCCAGCCTTTATACTTGGGACGGCCTCCATCTCAACGCCCTGGGATATGAAGCCATTTCGCCTCCGCTTTTCCGCTTCCTCCAACAGCTTTTAAGCAGGAGCAGCTTTTAGGGCTTCACAGGAACAACAAACTTTATCCGCCATTACTCCACGTGATGATTGAATCTTCTCCACCCCATCAGGCAACACTTCCCATGACCCTGTTTCTGGCAGGTCCCACCGGGTCGGGCAAATCCGCGGCAGCCGTGGAACTGGCGGAGATGCTGGACGCAGAAATCGTCAGTTCCGACGCTTACCAGGTGTACCGGGAGCTGCCCATCCTGACGGCGGCGCCTTCCCCGGCAGACCGGGAACGGGTCCCCCACCACATGGTTTCCATCATTCCGGTCCAAAAGAACTGGAATGCCACGGAACACTACCACCGCGCCATGCGCTGCATGGAAGAAATTCACGCACGCGGAAAAATCGCCATCGTCACGGGCGGTTCCGGCCTGTACTTCAAATTCCTCTCCCACGGCCTGTCGGAAGCGCCGCCGGGGGACGCTGCTCTCCGCGCCGCTTTCGCGAACTGTTCCACGGAAGCGCTATACGCCAGACTCTCTTCCCTGGATCCGGAAGGAGCGGCCTCGACGGATGCCTCCAACCGGCGTTATGTGGAACGCAATCTGGAAATCGTCCTTGCCGGAGGAAAACCTCTTTCCTTCTGGAAGAGGAACTGGTTGACCCCGCCGCGCGGGCCCGGCTGGGTCATCAGCAGGGATGTTCCTGAACTGGACGAAAGAATAGCCCACCGTGCCGCACGCATGATGCAGGAGGGGGCCGTGGAGGAAACGGCTTCCCTCGGCCCATGCTCCGCCACAGCGGAACGCACCCTGGGCCTGGCGTTGATACGAAGCATGCTGCGCGGGGAAATCTCCCGTGAAAACTGCCAGGGCCAGCTGGCCCTCGCCACCCGGCAATACGCCAAACGGCAGCGCACCTGGCTGAAACGCGAACAATGGCTCCGGAAACTTCCGGCTTCCCCAGCCGACTCTCCCCGGGCTCTTGCAGAACGCATCATGGAAGAACTGGGGCATTAATCCCTCTTCACACGGCGGTAAATATCCAAGTTCGTCACTTCTCTGAAAAAGGATCGTTCCCGGCAATATTCCGTACTTAGCAAATCCCGCATAGCCCTCAGGGAGGGAGATTCCGTGTTGTCCGGCTTGAAGTATTCTCCCGCTATCACCACATAGTCTATCTTTCCGCGGCGGATTTCCTGATACTGACGCATCCTTTCCCGTTCTGCACCCTGTTTGTCGGAAGCGCAAATCGTAAACGTGCGTATGGGCGGCACCAAACCATTGACACAGTAAAACCATACGGCATGCCGCCCAAGGACTGCACAAGCATTCTCCCCCTCCGGTTCATCACTGGTATCTGGAAGAGCAAAAGCGGACATCCATTCGCGGGCGCGGCTTCTGCATGAAAAATCCACGCAATTCAGGAAGGTGCAAGCCATCACTCCCGCAACAACCAGAGGAAAAAGCCATCGGCGCCACTTTCGGGAAACAACCTCTTCCACATGGATCATCCTGGCCACCACCAGGTATCCCACAGCAGCGAAGGGAATAAGTGTCTGGGCGTAATGGTTGAAATGCGTCTTTCCATTTCCCTGGACGCCCATGCAGGTAATCAGAAAAGCGGCTGTATAATAAATCTTTTCCCTGGCGGGCATCCGGCTTAAAATCACCCCCGCTCCTCCCACGATGTACATCAACATGCTAGGATACATGATATCCCTTTTCACCCATTGGGAATAATTCCGGCACATCTCCTTGAACGATACCGCATCGGCGCCGTAACCGGCATTAAAAACAATGTATCCTTCATATAAATCCAGCAACGCGCCGCGGCTGTAAAAATACCAGAGGCAGGGCGTCAGCATCAACAGGAGCGTTCCTCCCACGCTTCCTGTAAAAATCCATGCCTTCCCGGTCATCCGCGCACGATACAGGACATACAGGAAGGGAACGAACCAAAAAGCGGCCAAGTTGAATTTCAACAGAAGCGCCATCCCGATGCCCGCGCCAAACACCACGCCCGTTCTTACGAAGCGATCGGGATCCCGATACAGGCGGCACACTCCATAAATCGCGGCAAACTGGAAAGGCAGAATAAATTCGGAGGGATGACCTCCTCCTGCATAATAGTGGAAACTGCAC
>Ga0224750_1042_pt1 | contig 12780 bp, 13 predicted proteins | sample LIM_F_Vancomycin_2_FD_182072 | JGI IMG/M metagenome (GOLD analysis project Ga0224750, IMG submission 182072) | Enriched cells from gastrointestinal tract of the lab mouse from Pacific Northwest National Laboratory (PNNL), Richland, Washington... | ecosystem: Host-associated > Mammals > Digestive... | reverse complement strand
CTGGAATATGGTCCCGGAGAGCATGCCTTCGAGCTGGTGTTTCTAATTCATTAGTAAGGGGGTATCGTGTTCCAGCGTTAATGGATGAGTCCGGCAAGCGGACTTAGTGAGCCCTGTTCTCGCAAGAGCCAGGGGAATCTGGGTGGTACCACGTGAGAAATGCTCTCGTCCCAAGACGGACGGGAGTTTTTTATTTTTTTGGAAAAAAATTTTTTAGGAGGAAGATGTACATGGCTGAAGCCAAAAAAACCTTTTATCTGACGACACCAATCTATTATCCGAGTGATAAACTGCATATTGGTCATGCATATACAACAGTAGCCGGGGATGCCCTGGCCCGTTATAAGCGTCTTCGCGGGTATGATGTGATGTATCTGACCGGGACCGATGAGCATGGCCAAAAGATTGAACGGAAAGCCAAGGAAAAAGGGACGACTCCCCAAGCATTCGTAGATAACATTGTCGCAGGAATCAAGGAATTATGGGGAAAAATGGATATTTCTTATGATGATTTTATCCGGACTACGGAAGACCGCCATAAAGAGTCCGTTTCCGTTATTTTTGCGAGGTTAATGGAGCAGGGAGATATTTATCTTGGGGAGTACGAGGGATGGTACTGTACTTCTTGTGAGTCTTTCTTTCCCGAGAATAAGCTGGCGGACGGAAAGTGTCCGGATTGCGGCGGTCCTGTAGAGAAAATGAAAGAGGAAAGCTATTTCTTCCGGATGAGCAAATATGCGGATCGTCTGCTTCAATATTACGAGGAAAATCCGGATTTTATCCAGCCTGAATCCCGCAAGAACGAGATGATCAATAATTTCATCAAACCGGGTCTTGAGGACTTGGCCGTGTCGAGGGCTACATTCGATTGGGGGGTAAAGGTGCCGAATGATCCGAAGCATGTAATCTATGTATGGATCGATGCCTTATCCAACTATATCAGTGCTCTTGGTTACGGTACCAAAGACTCAAGCAAATTTGATAAGTACTGGCCAGCCGATGTTCATTTGGTCGGAAAAGAAATTATCCGTTTTCATACTATCTACTGGCCAATCATGCTGATGGCTATGGGTCTGCCTCTGCCGAAAAAAGTATTCGGTCACGGATGGCTGCTGATGAAAGATGGTAAAATGTCCAAATCAAAAGGCAATGTGGTAGATCCGGTCACGCTGATTGACCGTTATGGACTGGACGCTCTTAGGTATTATCTCTTAAGGGAAGTACCTTTTGGGGCTGATGGTCAGTTTACACCGGAAAGTTTTGTGGAAAGAATCAATCATGACCTGGCCAACGACTTGGGTAACCTCTTGAATCGAACGGTTGTCATGATGATGAAATACTTTGACGGAAAACTGCAGGCATACGTGCCTGGGGCAACCGAATACGATTCCGACCTTTTGAAAACGATGGAAGGCTCTATTTCAAAATACGAAGAAGCCATGGAGAATTTGGAATTCTCGGTTGCTTTGTCCGTCTTATGGACGCTGATTGGAAGGGCAAATAAATATATTGATGAAACTCAGCCATGGGTGCTGGCCAAAGAAGGAAAGACGGAAACATTGGGGTCTGTGATGTATGTTTTAGCAGAGATACAGCGGATCATTTCCATTCTTCTTCAACCGTTCGTCACACAAACACCTGCAAAAATGTGGAGTTCTTTGGGCATTCGGGAAGGTGAAATGACAACATGGGATAGCATATACACATTTGGAAAACTCCCGGCAGGTACTCAAGTGAAGAAAACTGACCCGATGTTTCCTCGTCTGGAAGTGGAGAAGGAAGTTGCCTATATAGCCGGAGCCATGCAAGGAGGAACAGCTGCCCTATCCGCCCAGCCTGAAGCACAGCCGAATTCTGCCGGGAAAACGGAAGCTTCCGGAAACATAGAAAAGATCGGGATTGAAGATTTTGCCAAAGTTGAGTTGAGAGTTGCTCAAGTAATGGCAGCAGAAAAAGTGAAAGGCGCTGACAAATTGCTGCAGCTTCAACTGGATCTTGGATATGAGCAGCGCCAGGTAGTATCCGGCATTGCCATGCACTATACACCGGAAGAACTTGTAGGCCAAAAAGTCATCTGTGTAACAAACCTGAAACCGGTCAAACTCCGCGGCGTCGTATCTCAGGGTATGATATTGGCAGCATCCGACGGGGACAAACTGACTCTCGCTACGGTTCCGGATAGCATGCCAAATGGCGCCAGAGTAAAGTAATTCTTTTTTTGAAGAATAAACCGCCCGAATAAAACCGGGTGGTTTCCTTATGCAGGAATTAATCGTAATTATTATGATTAGTATTGACAGGTATTAGAATGCCCCTTATAATCAGGTGTGTAAATAAAAAACATTACGATTTACACATAGGGGAGGAACAAAGAGGTGCCGAAACGTATTTTTGTATGGGGTTGCTTGATGATTGCTGTATTGCTGGTATTAGGAGGATGCTCTACTGATAAATCCGGCTTAAGTCAAGATAAATTAAATGTAACCACAACTGCTTATCCGCTTTATGATTTTGCCAAAAAAATTGGCGGAGATTATGTAAATGTCATTAATTTGGTACCTGCCGGAGTAGAACCGCACGACTGGACACCGAAGGGCCGGGATATGATGAATGCGAAAAATTCAAATGTATTTCTGTATCAAGGTGCCGGTTTTGAAGGCTGGGTGGAAACTTTTCTGAGCAGTCTGGATAAAGATGCCAAGACAACTCCGGTGGAAGTGACTAAAGGAATGAACTTGCTTCGCTTGAATGAAGAAGGACATCATCCCGAAGGTGAAGAACATGAATCTCATGAAAATGGAGAAGAAGATCACCATCACGATTCAGAGTTTGACCCGCATACTTGGCTGAGCCCGAATTATGCCAAGCAAATGGGAGAAAATATCAAGCAAGCACTCATACAGGCAGATGCCGGACATAAAGATGAATATGAAAAAAACTTCAATGAGTTCGCCAGACAGCTGGATGAACTGGATGCCAAGTACAAAAGCGAATTGTCTAAAGTAAGTAAGAAGGAGATCGCAGTATCTCACCAAGCTTTTGGTTATTTATGTCACGATTATGGTCTGGAACAGGTAGCGGTGATGGGGCTTACTCCTGAAGCAGAACCCACAGCCAAAGATATACAGAAAGTGAAAGATTTCGTCAAAGAGCACGGAATCAAGTATATCTTCTTTGAGGAACTGGTTTCTGATAAGCTTGCCAAAACGATAGCGCAGGAGACTGGAGCTGAAACGATGGTTCTGAATCCGATTGAAGGGCTCAAAGAGGATCAGCTGAAAGCAGGAGAGGACTATTTCTCTATTATGAACAGCAACTTAACCAACTTGGTAAAAGCTTTACAATAGGCCGCAAATAGGGAACTTTACCAACCCGATTAAGGCGGAAATACGTTTGCTTGCTTCAGGGGAACGGACTTATCAAACTTACACGAAAAAGGGGGCAGAGCGATGATGTCAGTCGCTCTCTTTCCTGTTCAGGGAGGCAGATCATGAATCAGGTTCAGGCAGAGTGCCACAGAAGCATTGTGGAGATAGAAAATGTATCATTTTCCTATGAAAATAAGCGGGTAATCGAGCATTTGAACGCTCAAATTCTGGAAAGGGATTTCGTCGGCCTGATCGGTTCCAACGGAGCGGGGAAATCCACTTTGCTCAAAATGCTGGTGAATCTCCTTAAACCGGATGAAGGGGAGATTCGTTTATTCGGAATACCCGTCCAGAAGTTTAAAGACTGGGAAAAGATTGGCTACGTACCGCAAAAGGCGAACTTTAACCCGCTTTTTCCGGCAACTGTCCGCGAGGTTGTTCTGTCGGGGTTATATACGAATAAGAAAATGTTCAGACGCTTGTCAAAGTCAGATTATCAAAAAGGTGATGACGCTTTGTTGGCGATGAAAATCGAAGATTTGGCGGGCCGCAGAATCGGTCAGCTTTCGGGCGGGCAGCAACAGCGGGTTTTTCTTGCCCGGGCGCTGGTGAATAATCCGGAGCTGCTCATTTTAGACGAGCCAACAGTTGGCATCGACGCCGAAACACAGGCCGATTTCTTTCAAATGATCCGGCATATGCACCAGCATCATCACATGACTTTTATCATGGTATCCCATGATATGGATATGATGAAGTCTTATCTGGGCGACAAGCCTATACATTCCTGCGGTAAATTGAATTTTCATGTTCGCCATACTCATGATCCGCAGAATTGTTCCGAAGTTAATTTTGCCCACTCCATTGGGCATTCACGGGATATAGTCCCGTCCAAGTAAGAAAAGAAGGAGAAACATATGACGGACTTTTTTTCAATATTAACCGAACCCTTTTTCCAAAAGGCTCTTATAGGGGGAGTCTTAATTGGACTCACTGCTCCGTTAATCGGCGTTTTTTTGGTATTGAGGCGTTTGTCCATGATCGGAGATACATTGGCTCATGTTTCAATTGCGGGTATTGCCCTTGGCTTTTTGCTCAATCTTTATCCCCTTGGGGTAGGACTTGTGTTTGCCGTTTTGGCTTCTTTTGCAGTTGAAAAATTGAGAAAAGCCTATAAAACTTATGCAGAGCTTTCCATTGCCATCATCATGTCAGGAGGGATTGCTCTTGCCACCTTTTTGTTTACACTCGGCAAAAACTTCAATATGAACGTTACCAGCTATTTTTTTGGCAGTATCTATACGCTGGATACAATTGATGTATGGATGGTACTTGCCGTTTGCCTTTTAGTTCTGATTGTTATCTCGCTTTTATTCAAAGAACTGTTTTTGATGTTTTTTGATGAGGAAGCTGCTAATGTGAGCGGACTGCCGATCCGTTTTTATAATATGCTGATTACCCTGCTCACGGCTCTGGTAATCTCCGTTGCCATCAAATTGGTGGGGGCACTCCTTGTTTCGGCTCTCCTGACTATACCCGTTGCCTGCAGCTTGATCATTGCCAAAAGTTTTAAACATTCTGTGTTCTTGGCTGTGCTTTTTTCGGAAGTATCTGTCATCGTAGGACTTGTCTGTGCAGCTTTGTTTGATTTTGCTCCCGGAGCAACCGTTGTTTTAGCTCTCATTATTATCCTGATGGGATTATTATTGGTAAAACGGAGAATAAAGTTGTAAACTAGGGGGGACTGGCTTAGGAGAGGAGAATGTAAATATATGGAATCCATCAATTTGTGGATTGCACTGTGGGCTGGGGTGGCTTCCTTTATTTCGCCCTGCTGTCTGCCCCTATATCCGTCCTATATATCCTACATAACCGGCATTTCTGTAAGCGAGCTGAAGTCAGGGCGTTCCCACAGGGATGTACGTATCCGGACAATGCTTCACACACTTGCTTTTATTTTGGGTTTTAGTATCATTTTCTTCAGCTTGGGATGGACAACAGGACTGCTAGGAAGCTTCCTGTTTGATTACGGGGAGCTTCTCAGGCAGATAGCAGCTATTCTCATTTTTGTTATGGGGCTTATGCTGCTTGGTATTTTTCAGCCCCAGTGGCTAATGAAAGAGCGCAAGTTTCAGATAAACCGGAGGGCTGGTTATCTGGGGTCTGTCCTCATAGGAATTGGATTTGCAGCGGGATGGTCGCCTTGCGTCGGGCCTATTTTATCTGCGATCCTGGCTTTGACCGCAACAGAACCCGGCACATGGCTGCAGCTTATTACGGCTTACATCTTTGGGTTTGCTATCCCGTTCTTTGTTTTGTCCTTCTTTATTGGTACGACCAAGTGGATTATCCGTTACTCCAATCTATTGATGAAAATTGGCGGGGGTGTGATGGTTATTGTCGCAATCCTGCTTTATACGGACCAAATGACGAAGATCACCATTTGGCTAAATAGCATTACCCCCGATTGGCTTAAGTTTTGAATTAATTTTGAACTACATACGATTCGTTTAAGTAAAATATTCTATTTTTGCTTTGGGAAATTTCTCAAAGATTTGTTCGGTTATATACTCGCGGAGGACGGTGGACTGCTTATCAGGGTATACATACTTGCCCTGGCCCCATCGTCCCCATTTGTATTTTCTTTTAGCCTCATCCATTTCAAGCTTTGTTTTGGGATATCTTTTTTCGATTACATTTTTGGCTGTTTTGGTAAACCGGTGCTGAATCAGCTCAAATGTCAGATCTTCTGATGCTTCTTCAGGAAGTTCTTTTTTAAGTTTCTCGAGAAGTTCCCCGTACCCTTCTTCCCAGCCGTCATACCATATAATAGGGGCAATAATAAATCCAAGAGGGTAACCGGCCTTAGCAACTTTGCCCGCTGCTTCAATCCGTTCGTGAAATCTCGAGGTTCCCGGTTCAAAATTTTTGATAACATAGTCTGCGTTCACGCTAAACCGGAATCGGGTATGCTTATTATGCATGGCATCAAGCAGGGGTTCAACATGGTGGTATTTGGTTACAAAACGCAGCCGTCCAAGCGGCTGTTTACCCATAAATTCAATGTATTCCTTGAGAGAACCCGAGATATGCTCCAGACCTACAGGATCGGATGTACAAGCGGCTTCAAAACGGGTGATTTCCGGTGCTCTTTCATCGATATATTGTTTGGCTGCCATTAAAATATCATGCGTATTTACATAAATTCGTACGTAAGGCTTAGCTCCAAGAGTAGTTTGCAGGTAGCAATAATGGCAATGTCCCATGCATCCGGTAGCAACTGGAATCGCGTATTCCGCGGAAGGTTTGGAAGTATCAAACTTAAGCGTTTTGCGGACTCCAACGACCAGCGTACGTTTAGCAATCCGGTATTTTTCTAGTTCGGTATCTCCCGGAAGATTGGTTATGCGGTTATGGGAAGTGGTCATGCGGATAGGGAGACTTTGGGATTTGGCCCAATCAAGAATTTTTTGACCTTTGGGATACAAGAGAGCATCCGGTTCAAAATAGACAAGCTCAGGAACGAATGTTGCGGTACTTCGCCAGGGTTTATTTTGTACTTTAGTTGTCATGATAGGACAGGCCTCCATTCTGATGTACGTTCTACCGTTATTTTGCCTCTGGTTTCCCCGTCCAACACTGGAAAATGGTTCGGAGGCGCTTGACATTGTCCAGAACTGATTGCATGCTTGAAAAGTTGGCTGCGTGGGAGCACGCGGATCTTTTCAGATTGGAGGAAAGACCTATGAACTGCAAAGAATCCTGAAAGAGTGTAAAATAAATAAAGGGGGAAAAAGTCCTTTCTGCAGGATGGAAACATATGATAATGAAAGAAGGAATTCGATGACCAAAAAGCATAAAAAATTAAGTCCTGTCCGTTTATTAATTAAAATACTTTTTATTACCATAGGTGCTGTCCTTATGGGGGTTGCACTTGAGATCTTCCTTGTTCCTAACGATGTTATTGACGGAGGCATAACAGGGATATCCATTGTTGTTTCCAAAATTACTTCTCTTCCTTTAGGTATCTTCATCTTCTTCATCAACTTGCCGTTTTTAGTTCTTGGTTACAAGCAGATTGGGAAAACTTTTGCTTTTTCTACCTTATACGGGATTGCTATCATGTCTATTACTACAGCTCTTCTTCATCATGTTGAGCCTTTTACGAACGAAACCATTTTGGCTGTCTTGTTCGGAGGCGTTATACTGGGTTTCGGAGTGGGGCTCGTAATTAAGTTCGGCGGTTCCTTGGACGGTACAGAAATTGTGGCTATCCTTATCTCCAAAAAACTGAGATTTCCGGTAGGACAGATCATCATGATTATCAACGTTTTTATCTTTATACTTGCCGGATTTGTTTTTGGATGGGATTCTGCCATGTACTCCATCTTTGCTTATTACATTGCTTCCAAAGTGATGGATACTGTAGTGGAGGGATTAAACGAATCCAAATCGGTTACGATTATTTCCAGTGAATATGAAGAAATCTCCCAAACGATTATGAACCGTTTAGGCCGGAATACGACCTTCATCTATGCAAGGGGAGGATACTTAAAGGAAGATACCCAGATGATTTACTGTGTAGTCACACGTCTTGAATTGGCCAAATTGAAGACTATCGTACAGGAAATTGACAGTAAAGCTTTTATTGCCATTGAACACGTCTCCGATGTGCTTGGCGGTAATTTTGAGAAGCATAATATCCATTAATGGCTCTGCGGCTAACGGCCTAAGCTTGCTTTCTGCCCGATAAAGGGCTAAACTATAAGGTATTCTATTGATTTTCACAGGGGGAACATGCGGATGGCTACACCTAGCATGGAGGATTATTTGGAAAGAATTTACAAGCTTATCGACGAAAAAGGCTATGCCCGGGTCTCCGATATTGCTGAAGGACTTGAAGTACATCCCTCCTCGGTTACCAAAATGATTCAAAAGCTTGATAAAGATAACTACCTTGTATATGAAAAATACCGCGGTCTTGTATTGACTTCCAAAGGCAAGAAGATGGGAAAAAGGCTGGTGGACCGGCATCAGCTCCTGGAGGAGTTTCTCGAAGTCATTGGTGTTCAGGAAGAACATATTTATAGAGACGTCGAAGGCATTGAACACCATCTCAGTTGGGACTCCATTACCTGCATAGAAACGCTTGTTGAGTGGTTCAGGAGAAATCCGAAATATTCGGAAGAACTGCTTAATCTCCGCAAGGAGATGGATGTAGAAAGTATATAAGGAAACAGTACTTTTATTATGAATTTCATATCCTAATTTACTCGAATAATGCAAACTGAATTCAATTTCACAAAATAACATGGTGAAATTGATTCAAATGTTTTATCTTTCGAAAAAAGGCTCCCTTTCGGGCGCCTTTTTTTGCTATAATGTAACTAAACTATCAATTGCCATTTAATGGTAAGGGAGGATGTAGATGTATTTTTCTATGGATGAGAATCATGCAGGCTGAGTGAAACAAAGGGAGAGTGAAAGCCCTATGAAAATCAACGGTGTATTTGAAGGAGGGGGCGTGAAGGGAATTGCTCTAGCAGGTGCCGTCAGCGCGGTTATGGACAAAGGTATAACCTTCCATCAGGTGGCCGGTACTTCAAGCGGTTCCATTGTGGCTTCTTTTTTAGCAGCGGGCTATACAGGCTCGGAAATGAAACAACTTATCCTCGAATCCCCTTTTCGTTCCTTCCTGAAACGAGCTCCTGTCTTTAATATCAAGATTATAGGCCCGGCTTTCCGCTTGCTTCTGAAGAAGGGCTTGTATTCCGGAGAAATGCTGGAGGACTGGGTACACAGGAAGCTTGCAGCCAAAAACATCCGTACATTCGGTGACTTGAAACGAAACCAGCTGAGAATTATCGCATCCGATATTTCCCAAGGGAAGCTTCTTGTATTGCCGGACGATGTGCGGCAATATGGCCTGGACCCGAAAAAATTCCCCATATCCAAAGCTGTGCGTATGAGTACATCCATCCCTTATTTTTTCGATCCCGTTCTTATCCGTAAATCATCAAAAATCAGTTCTAAACTGCCGCTTAGTGAACAATTCGTTCATGTCGTGGATGGAGGAGTTTTAAGTAATTTTCCTTTATGGCTTTTTGATGAGGAACGGAATACAACCAACCCTCAACCTACAATCGGGTTCAGTCTGGTAGGAAGAATCCCCAATCAGGTTCATAAAATTTCAGGACCCATATCCATGTTCCAAGCCTTATTTTCAACCATGATGGATGCCCATGACGAACGTTATATTGAGGAACATAACCGCTTCCGTACAATCAAAATACCGGCGATGGGAGTTGGAGCAACGGAATTTTCTATCTCTCAGGAAAAAAGCGAAGCTTTATATAAAGCCGGCTATCAAGCCTCTCAGTCCTTTTTCAGGAACTGGTCTGACCAAAACTATGAGAATGAATATGAAAAGCATGTATTGCGTAAACTCAAATAAATAATAGGAAAAACAGCGATACTTTTAAGCATCGCTGTTTTAGGGATACCGGATAACGTGCCAGTAACGGGTATTTTTAAATCAGTGGTATTTGGGGACGTCATCATCCGGCTTACTGCCTTCGATAACGCGGAACTTAGCGTTTTTTCTTCGAGGCCCCTTTGACTTGGATTTGGCTGAGAAATTCGGCAGCTTCCATGTGTTTGGCGGAAATTTATAAAGCGCAATAAGGACGCCAAAAACAATAATGGGGAGCCAAAAATCTTTAAGACTAAACAGCAATCCAATGATTAGAAGAGCAAAAACAATGATTTCAAAAACAGAAAAACGGCGCTTATACATACTCATACAATCATCCCTTTCGTTAAGCGGCGATCCGCTTCACGCATCCGGTTGAATGAAGCAATCGACACTTCGACCTGTTCATCAGTCGATTCCTTCGTCGTTAGTTTTTGCAGCCAAAGGCCGGGATATCCAAGATATCTGAGAACCGGCACATCGCGAAGAGAATTGGTCAAGCGCAGTACTTCATAAGAGACGCCAATTACAACAGGGATTAGGACAATCCGCTGGATAATCCGCTCTACCATTCCACTATACGGGAAGAAGGAATAGATGATGACTCCCACCATAACCGTAAAGACGATGAAGCTGCTGCCGCAGCGATAGTGCAGTGTGTTGAATTTCTGTACATTGGATACCGTCAGTTCGACACCTGCTTCATAAGCGCTGATCACTTTGTGTTCAGCCCCATGATATTGAAACAAACGCTTGATCATAGGGGTCAGAGAGAGGAAATAAATGTAGCTTAGAAGGAGGATGATTTTAATTACTCCTTCAATCAGGTTATGAAGAATCTGATTACTGAACAAGTTTTTGAACAGAATCTGCTCAATCATAGCCGGAACAGCCGACATTACAACCTTTCCTACGAGAAAAGACAATACCCCGATTACAGCCACACCAAGAATTAACGAGAAATTTCCCCAGAAACCGGGTTCTTTTTTTTCCTTTTCCTCCTCATCCGCATACGATTCAGCGGCAAAATTCAAATGCTGGGCCCCTTTTGCACTGGATTCTACAATGGCAACAATCCCGCGGAGGAATGGAATCTTTTTTAGTTTATTTACCCACGGTATCTCCTTCTTGGGCACTTCCAGGAACTCAATAGAATGATCTTTTTTACGAACGGCTGTCACATGGACTTTTTGTCCGGCGAACATTACGCCTTCAATGACAGCTTGCCCACCATAAACAGATTGAATAGGTTGTTCGGACAAATTAAATTTCACCTCTTTATGGAATGAACATCAAACGATCCTGCTTCGAAGATGGGATATTCCTTTTGTTCTTATTTTACCTAAACTGGTTCGAGAAAGCTACCCGGGTTACGAACAAACAATCTGTATATACTAAGGCTTAAGATACATGATATTTTGCAGGAAAAATCAAAGGAAAAAGAGGGAGGTTTTCGCAGGTGGATCAGACAAATTCCCGGAATAAACAAAACGATGCGTCCTGTCCGGACAAAACATCTCTTCATAGCGAAAAAAATGGTGAAGGCAAAAAATATACGAATCCCTGGTTTTTTGCTTTATATATAGGTTTTTTTGCTGGAGTCATATGGGGCTTTGTTAAAATAGCAGCTTATTACTTCCGTTTCACCACTGTTATCCCGGGCTTTTTGGCCGAGCCTTTCTATAAACATGACTTTTTGCTAACCGGAGGAGGAATCCTGGTCGGCTGGATTTACTTTACCCTGTTTTCCATTCTAGGATCATTTGTTTACATGTTGCTTCTCGGAAAATTGAAGGGGCCGGTTCCCGGTATTTTATACGGAATTGGATGGTGGATGGTCCTATATTATATAGTCGGGCCCGGTACCGGAATGTTTGCACCTGTTACCCGGATTGGCTGGGATACTATCATAGCTGATTTTTGTCTGTTTTTATTATGGGGACTATTCATCGGCTTCTCCACAGCATTTGAATTTACTGAAGAGACTGGTACTGAGAGAAAAAGCACTACGAATTAAAGCAGACTGGTCCAGCGTATACACTTTCAAAGTGAGTTATGGTAAAATGTCAAGGGTATGAAGCATCAAGTTTGCCTTTGGTCAATGAAGGGCGGAGCTTCTAATGGCCTGCGCGACAGGCAAAGTAATCGAAGGATGCAGGAGGTACCTTCATGCGCAAGATCATAGTGATTAGCGGCCCTAATCTGAATATGCTGGGAGTACGGGAACCTGACATTTATGGAAGGACCACACTAAAAGATATTGAAGAGCAGTTGAATACATTAGCATCTGAGCTTGGAATGGAAGTTGACTGCTTTCAATCCAATCATGAAGGGGAAATTATAGACAGGATCCAGCAGTCTTACGGGGAAGCAGATGGTATATTGCTGAATCCGGGAGCGTTCACCCATTACAGTTATGCAATAAGGGATGCTTTGGCGACGATCCAATTGCCGGTAGTGGAAGTACATTTATCCAACATTTACAAGCGGGAGGAATTCCTTAAGTTTTCTGGCTGCCTTGACTACACGTGGATCAGTCGAATAAACTCCGTCCACATCTGTATAAATTTCACACAAGTCCGCTTGTATGGCCGCAGCTAATGCAACAGCCGTCGTATCTGAGCCTCCCCGGCCCAATGTGGTTATATTCCCTTCGTCGGAAATTCCCTGAAAACCCGCCACGATAGCAATTTTCTCCAAACGGACGGCTTCCAGTATCCGTTCCGGTTTAATATCCGTGATTCTGGCTTTTCCATGCCTATCATCCGTATGCATGCCGGCCTGCCAACCTGTCAGTGAAAGGGCCGGTTGCCCAAGACTATGTATAGCCATTGATAGAAGGGCAACCGACATCTGCTCACCTGTGGCAAGAAGCATATCCATCTCCCTTTCAGACGACTGCCCGCCTGAAACTTGCCGGGATAAATCAATCAGGTCATC
>Ga0224750_1040_pt1 | contig 13228 bp, 10 predicted proteins | sample LIM_F_Vancomycin_2_FD_182072 | JGI IMG/M metagenome (GOLD analysis project Ga0224750, IMG submission 182072) | Enriched cells from gastrointestinal tract of the lab mouse from Pacific Northwest National Laboratory (PNNL), Richland, Washington... | ecosystem: Host-associated > Mammals > Digestive... | reverse complement strand
CGACTTTGCAGATGAATGTTCACCTTACGTGTGATTGAAAACATTCAGGTGCAGCGAAAGCCCTTCAAAGGAAATACGAAGCATAGGTTAAGCTGGTAAGAGCACACGGAGGATGCCTAGGCGCTAGGAGCCGAAGAAGGACGTGGCGAACAACGATATGCCCCGGGGAGTCGTAAGCAGACTTTGATCCGGGGATGTCCGAATGGGGGAACCCGGCTGCGGTTATGCGCAGTCACTCACTTCTGAATCCATAGGAAGTGAAGAGGCAAACCAGGGGAACTGAAACATCTAAGTACCCTGAGGAGAAGAAAACAATCGTGATTCCGTCAGTAGCGGCGAGCGAAAGCGGAGGAGCCCAAACCAGAGAGCTTGCTCTCTGGGGTTGTGGGACACCTTATACGGAGTTACAAAGGAGCAGATTAGGCGAAGAGGTCTGGAAAGGCCCGCCACAGAAGGTAACAGCCCTGTAGCTGAAAGTCTGCTCTCTCCAAGGTGGATCCCGAGTACGGCGGGACACGGGAAACCCCGTCGGAATCCGGCAGGACCATCTGCCAAGGCTAAATACTCCCTAGCGACCGATAGTGAAGCAGTACCGTGAGGGAAAGGTGAAAAGCACCCCGGGAGGGGAGTGAAAGAGAACCTGAAACCGTGTGCTTACAAGAAGTCAGAGCCCTATGATTTTCTTCGGGAAATCAGGGTGATGGCGTGCCTTTTGTAGAATGAACCGGCGAGTTACGCTTGCATGCAAGGTTAAGGTGAAGAGCCGGAGCCGCAGCGAAAGCGAGTCTGAACAGGGCGAATGAGTATGTAGGCGTAGACCCGAAACCGTGTGATCTACCCCTGTCCAGGGTGAAGGTGAGGTAACACTCACTGGAGGCCCGAACCCACGAATGTTGAAAAATTCGGGGATGAGGTGGGGGTAGCGGAGAAATTCCAATCGAACTCGGAGATAGCTGGTTCTCCCCGAAATAGCTTTAGGGCTAGCCTCGGGTTAGAGTGATGGAGGTAAAGCACTGATTGGGTGCGGGGCCCGCCAAGGGTTACCAAGTCTAGTCAAACTCTGAATGCCATCCACTCGGTGCCCGGGAGTCAGACAGTGAGTGCTAAGATCCATTGTCAAGAGGGAAACAGCCCAGATCATCAGCTAAGGTCCCCAAGTGTGTGTTAAGTGGGAAAGGATGTGGAGTTGCACAGACAACCAGGATGTTGGCTTAGAAGCAGCCACCATTTAAAGAGTGCGTAATAGCTCACTGGTCGAGTGACTCTGCGCCGAAAATGTAACGGGGCTAAACACACCACCGAAGCTATGGGTCCTAATAAGGGCAGTAGGGGAGCGTTCCAAGCAGCAGAGAAGGTTGACCGTGAGGACAGCTGGAGCGCTTGGAAGTGAGAATGCCGGTATGAGTAACGAAAAGATCAGTGAGAATCTGATCCGCCGAAAGCCTAAGGGTTCCTGAGGAAGGTTCGTCCGCTCAGGGTAAGTCGGGACCTAAGGCGAGGCCGAAAGGCGTAGTCGAAGGACAACAGGCAGAAATTCCTGTACCACCAAACACCGCTATGAGCGATGGGGTGACACAGTAGGGTAGGGACGCAAGCTGATGGAAGTGCTTGTCCAAGCAGTGAGGCTGGTGTGCAGGCAAATCCGCACACTATGAAAGCCGGGCTGTGACGGGGAGTGAAAATAGCAGTAGCGAAGGTCTTGATCTCACACTGTCAAGAAAAGCCTCTAGCCAGGTGCAGGTGCCCGTACCGCAAACCGACACAGGTAGGCGAGAAGAGAATTCTAAGGCGCGCGGAAGAACTCTCGTTAAGGAACTCGGCAAAATGACCCCGTAACTTAGGGAGAAGGGGTGCCCCGGTAGAGTGAATAGCTCGAGGGGGCCGCAGTGAATAGGCCCAAGCGACTGTTTAGCAAAAACACAGGTCTATGCGAAGCCGCAAGGCGAAGTATATGGGCTGACGCCTGCCCGGTGCTGGAAGGTTAAGGGGAGTGGTTAGGGCTTAAGGCCCGAAGCTATGAACCGAAGCCCCAGTAAACGGCGGCCGTAACTATAACGGTCCTAAGGTAGCGAAATTCCTTGTCAGGTAAATTCTGACCCGCACGAATGGCGTAACGACTTGGGCGCTGTCTCAACGAGAGATCCGGTGAAATTTTAATACCTGTGAAGATGCAGGTTACCCGCGACAAGACGGAAAGACCCCATGGAGCTTTACTGCAGCTTGATATTGGACTTTGGTACGATCTGTACAGGATAGGTGGGAGCCTAAGAAGCCGGAGCGCCAGCTTCGGTGGAGGCAGCGTTGGGATACCACCCTGATCGTATCGGAGTTCTAACCCGGGACCGTGAACCGGTTCGGGGACAGTGTCAGGTGGGCAGTTTGACTGGGGCGGTCGCCTCCTAAAGAGTAACGGAGGCGCCCCAAGGTTCCCTCAGAATGGTTGGAAATCATTCGAAGAGTGCAAAGGCAGAAGGGAGCTTGACTGCGAGACCTACAAGTCGAGCAGGGACGAAAGTCGGGCTTAGTGATCCGGTGGTACCGTATGGAAGGGCCATCGCTCAACGGATAAAAGCTACCCTGGGGATAACAGGCTTATCTCCCCCAAGAGTCCACATCGACGGGGAGGTTTGGCACCTCGATGTCGGCTCATCGCATCCTGGGGCTGAAGTAGGTCCCAAGGGTTGGGCTGTTCGCCCATTAAAGCGGTACGCGAGCTGGGTTCAGAACGTCGTGAGACAGTTCGGTCCCTATCTGTCGTGGGCGCAGGAAATTTGAGAGGAGCTGTCCTTAGTACGAGAGGACCGGGATGGACGTACCGCTGGTGTACCAGTTGTTCCGCCAGGAGCACAGCTGGGTAGCTATGTACGGAAGGGATAAGCGCTGAAAGCATCTAAGCGTGAAGCCCGCCTCAAGATGAGATTTCCCAAGTAGTAAGACCCCTTGAAGACGACGAGGTAGATAGGTTGGGGGTGGAAGCGCAGCAATGCGTGGAGCTGACCAATACTAATCGGTCGAGGGCTTATCCTAAAGAAACAACGGTTCTAAGTGCACTTTGCTTCGCTGCTAGTTTTCAGGGTGCAAAAAAACCTGCTCTATAATGTATCACTGGTTATACGGAGAGATACCCAAGTGGCTATAAGGGGACCCTCTGCTAAGGGGTTAGACCGCGTAAGCGGTGCGAGGGTTCGAATCCCTCTCTCTCCGCCAGTTCGTCTTAAGGCGGCGTAGCTCAGCTGGCTAGAGCGTACGGTTCATACCCGTGAGGTCGGGGGTTCAAGCCCCTCCGCCGCTACCATAATTTATTCAAGATATAAGGACGCTTAGCTCAGCTGGGAGAGCATCTGCCTTACAAGCAGAGGGTCGGCGGTTCGATCCCGTCAGCGTCCACCATTTGCCGGTGTAGCTCAATTGGTAGAGCAACTGACTTGTAATCAGTAGGTTGGGGGTTCAAGTCCTCTCGCCGGCACCACATGAACTTTTATCAGGAGCTGTGGTGTAGAGGCCTAACATGCCTGCCTGTCACGCAGGAGACCGCGGGTTCGAATCCCGTCAGCTCCGCCATTTATTTCTAAGAGATAGACCCGAACAACTTAATAATATGGCTCGGTAGCTCAGTCGGTAGAGCAGAGGACTGAAAATCCTCGTGTCGGCGGTTCGATTCCGTCCCGAGCCACCATTGTATTGTGGAGGCTTAGCGAAGTGGCCAAACGCAGCAGACTGTAAATCTGTTCTCTTACGAGTTCGGTGGTTCGAATCCATCAGCCTCCACCATTTTTTATAAGAGCCATTAGCTCAGTTGGTAGAGCACCTGACTTTTAATCAGGGTGTCGAAGGTTCGAGTCCTTCATGGCTCACTTTTCATAAAGCAATAGAGACCCAAATCTAAACATTGTTCTAATAATAAAATGATATCTGGATAAATATAAAAACTGCTCATAAAGAGCAGTTTTTTATAATATTGAGGATTTAGCCAATTGATTTTTAACAGACTGTAGTTTTTGTTCTGAAGAACCTTCCTTATCCCGGCGATCGTCAATCTTAATGGAAGTAGACACCCGCTTTGCCCCTGCCTGGAAAGGAGTCTCGTGCAATTCCTCAACTATCTCTAAGAGACGGTGCAGAGGTCCCTCAATGGTAGTACTCATCGAATTCATTTGGAAATTGATATCTGTTTTCTGTTCAAGAACCTTGTACAAATCTGCTACGTAGCAGCTCAAACTGGTAGACCCGGTTCCAATCGGAACGATTGTAAATTCTACAATTACCATCGTATTTCCCCCCTTCTTTAAATTTATCCTACTGTTCCATTGTAGAATACCTGGGTCCAGGAAGCCAGTTTTAGGGGAAGGAACAGGTTAGAGCTCGTGCCTTACAGCTTTGCCAATCAAATGGTCTGCTGTTCTGGAAGCTAAGGCCATGACCGTATTAGTTGGATTTCCTCCTCCTGAGGTAACAAATATACTGGCATCGCAAATGTACAGGTTGGGAATATCATGTGTTTGACCAAATGAATTCACAACGGAATCCGAAGAATTAGCCCCCATTCTGCATCCTCCCATCAAATGGGCGCTGTCAGGGACGACAAATTCGGTTTTCCCTCCGACTGCTTCCCAAATATTTTTCATTTGGATAACAGCATGCTCAATCAGTTTAAGATCATTCTCCCCATAGCTGAAAGTTACTTTAGCCCTCGGCATCCCGTACTGATCTTTGTCCCTGGCCAAAGCAATGCGGTTATTTTCATGCGGAAGGACTTCGCCGACCATTGTGGAACGCCCGTAGTAGTTGTAATCCAGCATACTTTCTCTAAGTTTGGGTCCCCATAAAGGAACCGGTGTACCAGATTTTACGATTCCTTTAGCGAAAGAAAGGGGACGGGCACCGTGAGCATGGAGAGTATACCCTCGCATAAAGCCTCTTTCTTTATCGGATTCATAAAAATGCTGAGTAGTGGCTAAGACGGGTGTTCCTTTATAAACACGGACTTCGTCCTCAAATTTGGCATAAACATCATAGCTGCTGTGAGTCATAATCCCTCTTCCTACCCAGCCGCTGCTATTGGCCAACCCGTCCGGATGAGAAGGGGTGAAGGAGTTCAAAAGAAGTCTCGGCGTTTCAACAACATATGCACAAAGAATAACCAGGTTTGCTTTTTGCCTGTACTCCTTTCCTTTATGATGAAAGAGAACGCCTGAGGCCCTTCCGTCAGGTCCAAGAATGATTTGAGTCGCCATACATTCTGAAAGTACCTCTGCGCCAGCCTTTAGTGCTTTGGGAATGTGCACGATCAGTGTGCTGAATTTTGAATTAGGCATACATCCCTGATTGCAAAATCCTCTATTAATGCAAGGGGGACGTCCTTCGAATGGAGCTGATAATATCGCCAGAGGGGCAGTTACCGATGGTATCCCTAATTGTTCGCATCCTTTTTGGAACAGGTAAGCATTAGGACTTAACGGATCTCTTTCGGGGTACGGATAAGGTCCGTTAAAATTCCCCCATGGGAAATAACGGGGGCCGGAGACAGCAATCTCCTTCTCAATTTTTGTATAATAAGGTTCTAAATCTTTATAATGAATGGGCCAGTCCTCACCAACCCCATCAATAGACTTGGTTTTAAAATCCGATTCGTGAAAACGCAGAAAAACACCTGTGAAATGAAGGGTTCCCCCGCCCACTCCAAACCCGGAATTATTATGACCCATTTCAAGTGGATGCCGGCCGTCCACGATCCGGGTATCCTGCCAACCCAACTGTTTCATGGACAGTTCATCACTGGCAAAATCGTGCTGGGGATCCCGGATTGGGCCTGCGTCAAGGACAACTACACTCATTCCGGCCTCACTGAGTTCTTTAGCCAAAACGCCTCCGGCAGCCCCTGCACCGACGATGACTACATCCACAGTTTCATTTTCAAATCTACGTTTAATCATCCGTCTGTGCCTCCCATGGATCCAGATGCCCCCGGTCTGCCCGTACATATCCCCGTGGATAAGCGGGTCCCCCGTATCCGATTTCGGACCAGATTTTCGGATGAGAGTAATAAGATTCTATAGTCAGTAAAAGTATCTTTTGAAAAAAAGCTTTCTGATTTATCCCGGCCAGCTCACCGGATAGAGGGATCCTTTGCTCAGCTACTTGTTCCATGAAAGATCGCTGCTTGTCCTGAGAAAGCTGGTAAAAGGACTGTCCATATAAGCTTTGACAGGCTACCTCAACAGAAAGCAGACCTTTGCGGATCAGGTCCCGCTGCTCCAGCGTACCGGCTGGCCTTTGGCCCTCTCCTTTATTCTGGGCAAGTGTACTATCGATATGACTGAGAACATACTGGATCACATCTGTACGGGGGTCATCCATAAGTAATGAACACCATGCCCTTAACTGTTCAGCTTCCGTTTCGGATAAAAAATGGTATCCGTGAGTATGAAAAAGCCGGTCCGATACAATTTTCCGGGTATGTTCGTCCCAGGCATTCTGTTCCCTCATGACATTATAATTAGGGTAATGGCTTGAATCTGCCATCTGATTCACCTCCAGTAATATGCAAGCAGCCCCAATACCCCCATGGCTGAATACATAAGCGGCATTATGACAGGAGGACCTATCAGGAAATTGCGGCCGGCATATCCGCCGACACGAACTCCGACACCTTTAAAGTGATAGTAAAAACCGACTAACCCTGAAATAGCGGCAATCCACATCAGAAAGGCAAAAATCCATCCGTATAATTGCAGATTAAATAGGGCATAAGCTGCAGCAAATAGCACATAAAAGGGGGAGGACAGAACGGGTACGAGCATGATCTTTTGGTGGAAATTCTGTCTATAGTGACTCATGGTTACTTGTATGCCAATGAAAATATATGCAAATGCGACAAATAAAATCACAATCCGTGCTAACGGCCATCCGACCCAAACCATCTCATTTCCTCCTTCCTCTATATTATTTGTTTCCAAAATAAGGTAGGGATAATCATGAAGCCGTCTGGAAAGAAAACAAAATAAAATTTGGCATCCTTTTCCGGGGAATGAGCGGATGTACGGAAAGGGAAACCTAATATTGAAATTCAGCAGGTGATTTATAACCGGAAGAAAGGAGAAAATCGCTCTTGTTTTATTTGCTGCCTGTCCTTGTCAGTTTCCTCTTTGTTTTGATTCTTGTTCCTGGTCTAAGAGCCATTGCTTTCCGGATCGGTTTTGTAGACCGGCCGGGTGAACGGAAGATTCACGCTACCCCTATTCCACTTTTGGGCGGGATTGCTCTTTACATAGCAAGTTTAACAGCCATGATTCTTTTTACTCGGGGCTCAGCTCTTGTTCTTGCAGTAGGAACAGGAGGAACCGTCTTAATGCTTATGGGACTTTTTGACGACTGGTTCAAAACAAAAGGCAAAGACTTTCCTGTTTGGCCGCGGCTTATCATATATCTTATTGTCTCGGCCATCCCCGTTTTTTTTGGTATTGAAATTATAGGGGTGTCCAACCTTGAAATGGGGACGGGCATGGTCCTTTTTCCTGCCTGGATTTCCTGGTTATCTACAATGGCCTGGGTATTTGGCATCACTAATATGGTTAACTTTATAGACGGTTTGGACGGACTCGCTTCAGGGATTGTGACCATTTCCTCGCTTACTTTACTAATAACGGCTTTGCTAATGCAGCAGACAGAGCCTGCCGTTTTAGCGGGTTCCCTTGCCGGAGCCTGCTTGGCTTTTCTCTTTTTTAACTTTCACCCTGCCCGCATTTTTATGGGGGATGCAGGGGCCATCTATCTTGGTTATACACTGGCCGTTATCTCAATTGACGGGGCATTTAAGAGTGCAACGGTCATTTCTATTTTCGTTCCTGTTCTAGCATTGGGTGTTCCCATATTGGATACCGTCATTGTTTTTGCCCGCAGGTTTATCCAAAAGAAAGGGCTGCATAAAGCGGATAAATTGCATACTCACCACTGTCTGATGGCGTGGGGATTAACGCAAACCCAAAGCGTTTCATTTCTATATTTGGTTAGTGCCGTATTTTCTTTGGTTTCCATAGTGCTCTTGCTTGCTTTTCAATAAACAGTGCTAATACGCTCCGTTCTCCTATGCTAATATAAAGAAAAAGAGAAGTTTACAAATTTCATGGCAGGGAGATCAGAGATGGACGCAGAAGGGATCAAGGAACAATTGGAAGCGGTTTTAGGATCAGAGGTTCAAGTAGTTTCTACGCCTAAAAAGGATTGGATAGGCTTTTCAGGGGAGCATGTAGGGGAAAAAATGCGGAGAAGAAGCTTGGAAAGCGGGGACTATCTTCTGGTGGAATTGAACCAATCCAAAGACCAGGTCCTTTGTTTGCGAATGAACAAAAAGCAGGTAAGCCCTTCTGAAAGAAGACTTATTGAAATGCTGGTTGAAACTTTGGATTTGCAGGATAAAAAGCAGAAACCGGCCGTCTCAGAGGAACAACGCAAAGCGGAGGAAATTTCCGAATGGATGCTTAAGAAGGCGGAACAGGGTATAACGGATACAGATCTTCCCGATGCCTTGGCATCCCGGGTTTCATTTTATTCCTCCAAAATCCCTTTGTTATTGTATGGGGACTATTCTTCATCCTATAAGGTTACGTACAAAGATTTAAAAAAACTGTTGGAGTCCTTTTTTGATGCGGACATTTGTCTGATCCCCCTTTTAGATAAAGAGTGGTTTATTCTGGCCCCCGAATCCCTGTTGACTAATGCCGCAGAGAGAGAAGAAGGGGAAGAGGAGAACATAGAGCAAACCTTGGATGCCCTTGTACTGGGACTCCATGAAATGCTGGCAAATGAATGGGTAGGAGAAAGCCATCTAGCTATCCATTATCCGATCAAGCCGGTAAAGTCTCTACTTAAAACCATGCTTGGTTTGAGGGAGACCATTATGGTGGGCAGGACTTATCACGTTTCCAGTAATATTCATATGAGGTGGAAATTGAGGCTTGAAGGTTTGCTGCATAAAATTCCCGCGGAAGAAAAGGCGTTTTTTTTGGAACAGGTGCTGGGAGGCATTGACCACGTATTGGATACGGAAACACAAACTACATTGGAACAGTTTTTCGGGCTGGACTGCAATGTGAGTGAAACGGCGAAGAAACTGTATATCCACCGAAATACCCTTCTTTACAGGCTGGACAAGTTCAAACAGGAAACAAGCCTTGACGTTAGGAATTTTCACCACGCGGTTCTTGTTAAGATAGCTCTGTTATTGTACAAAGTAACAAACAGAAAGTAATTTTTTTGTAGGGATTGTGCATAGTCACAAGTGGAGAAGTCCTGTAAGATGGAAATAATCAGATTTTGAATCCAAACCATGATGGGGGAATGAGAAACATGGCAGGCGTTCGTTTAAATCACATTGTTAAAAAATATCCCGGTAACGATGAAGCTACGGTTAAAGATTTCCATCTTGAAATAAAAGACAAAGAGTTTCTGGTCCTAGTTGGGGCTTCCGGCTGCGGGAAATCCACTACACTTCGAATGGTTGCAGGTCTGGAGGAAATTACCGAAGGTGAGCTTTATATCGGAGACCGCCTGGTCAATGATGTGGCTCCCAAAGACCGTGACATCGCAATGGTTTTCCAATCCTATGCACTATATCCTCACATGAACGTGTACCAAAACATGGCATTTGGTTTGAAACTTCGTAAATTCAAGAAAGCTGATATTGATACCCGAGTCCGCGAAGCGGCTAAACTTCTGGAAATTGAGCATCTGCTTGACCGTAAGCCTAAAGCGCTCTCCGGAGGTCAGCGTCAGCGTGTTGCCTTGGGCCGGGCGATTGTCCGTGAACCTCAAGTGTTCCTGATGGACGAACCATTATCCAATTTGGACGCTAAATTGCGGGTACAGATGCGTGCAGTTATCAGTAAACTCGTAAAACGTCTGGAAACCACCTGTATTTACGTTACGCATGACCAGACTGAGGCCATGACTATGGGTGACCGTATTGTTGTTATGGATAAAGGTGTTATTCAGCAAGCGGCTTCTCCGAAAGAAATTTATAACTTCCCGGTGAACATGTTTGTAGCCGGATTTATTGGTTCTCCATCTATGAACTTTGTAGACGGGGCTATCTCCGAAGAAAATGGCGAACTTCTGTTCAAAGCCCCGGGAGCCAACATTGTAATTCCTGAAGGCAAGGCCAAATTGCTTCGTGAAAAAGGGTATACAAATAAAGAAGTCGTTCTGGGTATTCGTCCGGAGGATCTTCACGAAGAGCCTGTATTCCTTGAAGCTTCCCCCAATTCCATCGTGAGTGCCAACATAGAAGTGGCAGAGAACCTGGGCCATGAGATGAACCTGTACATTAACGGCATTGGAACCGGTTCTGTAATTGCCCGTGTAGATGGCCGTTCCGGTTTGAAGGAAGGCTCTACCGTTAAACTTGCTTTAGACATGAACAAAGTTCATTTCTTTGATAAAGAGACAACAGAGTCCATTCTGTTGAAATAATCCCTTCGCTATTCAAAGCCAGTCCTTGTGACTGGCTTTTTTTGTATATGAATCAACGGTTTATTGATTTCAAAGCCTAATTCCATTACGATGGGAGTATTGGCAAAGTAAAGGGGATAACAGCATATGGCGAAAAAAGTGAAAGTGGATGATTTGGTACGGACATTCAAATTAGAAGTCATCAGCGGAGAAGAAGGGTTGAAACGTACCATCACCGTTGCTGATTTGTATCGTCCGGGTCTGGAGATGGCCGGATATTTCAATTATCATCCACAAGAAAGGGTCCAGTTATTGGGGAAGACGGAAATGTCCTTTTATGAAACCCTCACAGGACCAATCCGTCAAAGGAGAGCCAGGCAGCTGTGTACCTCTCCCGAAACTCCATGCATTATTATAACAAGAGGACTGGATATACCCGATGAAATTATAGAGGAAGCGGCGAAGCATCATCTTCCGGTACTGCGGAGCAAAGTAGCCACAACCATTCTTGCCAGCCGCCTGACCAACTATCTGGAGAACAAACTGGCGCCTTCCACAACCATTCATGGAGTTTTAGTGGATGTTTATGGAATAGGTATGCTGATTACGGGAGGAAGCGGAATTGGAAAAAGCGAGACAGCCCTGGAACTTGTTAAAAGGGGACACCGTCTTGTAGCCGACGATGCCGTGGAAATCCGTCAGACCGCAGATTATGTCTTGTCCGGGAATGCACCTGAATTGATCCGGCACCTCCTGGAAATCCGGGGAGTGGGCATCATTAATGTTATGACTTTGTTCGGTGCCGGTGCTGTCCGCAATGAAAAGAAGATTTCGGTAGTGGTCAAGCTCGAAACCTGGCAGCAGGACAAACAGTATGACCGTCTTGGTCTGGATGAGGAAACCACCCGGATCATAGACACCGACCTGCCATTGGTAACAATTCCTGTCCGTCCCGGCCGAAACCTTGCGGTTATTATTGAAGTGGCTGCAATGAACTACAGGTTGAAACGGATGGGCTATAATGCGGCTCTTCAATTTACAAACCGGCTAACTGAGACCATTACCGAAGATTTGGACGATTAAGTCACGAGGATATATAAGACAAGGAGGGGTTTATTTATATGATTGACCCGATAGCTATTTCGTTGGGTCCGTTAACAGTTCGATGGTATGGCATTATTCTCGGTACTGGTGCGCTGATAGGATTATTGCTTGCTATAAGGGAAGGAAAAAATTTCCGTATCCCTCCGGACTTTTTCATGGATCTGCTTCTAATTGGAGTACCAACTGCCCTTATCGGAGCCCGAATTTATTTTGTGGCAATGAAGTGGGAAGATTATAAAGATAATTTAGGCCAGATTTTTGCAATTTGGAATGGCGGTATTGCCATCTATGGAGCGCTAATTGGAGCGATTATCGGAGCGCTAATCTATGTGAGGAAGAAAAAGTACTCTTTTTGGCGGATTGCAGATATCTGTGCCCCCAGTTTATTAGCGGGTCAGATTATCGGCAGATGGGGTAACTTTGTGAATCAGGAGGCGCACGGGGGTCCGGTTACCGAATCATTTTTGCGGAACACTCTGCACCTGCCGGATTTTATCGTGAACCAAATGAATATTAACGGCGTTTACTATCACCCAACTTTTTTATATGAATCTTTATGGAATGTTATGGGTATCCTGATTCTGCTGTGGCTTAGAAGACGGCCTTTCCTGCGAGCGGGAGAACTGTTCATGAGTTATTTTATCTGGTACTCAATCGGACGATTTTTTGTAGAAGGGCTTCGCACGGATAGTTTGTCTTTCTCCGGACCTGCGTGGCTGGCCCAATTGATGGATGCTTTGTGGTCACCTATGACGCTTCGATTTGAGCCCGGTGCCATGACATACGGGGACAATATCCGAATTTCTCAGCTGGTAGGAGTTTTGATTATAATTGCCGCCGTCATCTTCATCATTGTAAGAAGAGTACGGGGAACGGCCAAAGTCCGTTATTTAGACCCCATAGTGCTTACGGATGGAACCGTCCTGGGCACGGTGGAGATTAAAAATGCCAAGAGTCTGCAAGAGAATCCGGCTGCTGCGGAAGTCCCCCCTGCAAGTACGGAACCAAAGGAGCCGCCTCAATGATCAATACGCTGCTATTTGACCTGGATGGAACGATTCTGGATACGAATGAACTGATTATCCAGTCTTTTATCCACGCACTTCAAGGACAGACACCAACTCCATTGGACAGGAAAGCGATCATTCTCCAGATGGGCCGCCCCCTTACGGAGCAGCTCCAATTTTTTAGCGGCCGGGATGAGGTAACTGACTTGATTACTTTGTACCGTACGTTCAATTATGACCAGCATGACCGTTATGTCAGGGCGTTTCCTCATGTAAAAGAAGTTCTGGCACGTATTCATAACAGAGGGGTTAAACTAGGTGTGGTAACTAGCAAGATACGCAGAACAACGGAACTCGGCCTCGAACTGTCCGGGCTATCACCGTATCTGGATGTGATAGTTACCATTGATAATGTGAGAAACCCTAAACCGGATCCGGAAGGAATTCATCTGGCGATGAGCAGGTTTGGATCTGTACCTGAAGAAACGATAATGGTGGGGGACAGTCATTATGATATTGAAGCAGCCCGCAATGCCGGTGTAGCTTCTGTTGCAGTGGGATGGTCATTGAAGGGAGAAGCATATTTGAGGCAATATCACCCGGATCATCTCATCCAGGATATGCGTGATCTTTATGGACTGGTTGGAATAAAGGAGGATCAGGGTGAGGAA
>Ga0224750_1039_pt1 | contig 13258 bp, 16 predicted proteins | sample LIM_F_Vancomycin_2_FD_182072 | JGI IMG/M metagenome (GOLD analysis project Ga0224750, IMG submission 182072) | Enriched cells from gastrointestinal tract of the lab mouse from Pacific Northwest National Laboratory (PNNL), Richland, Washington... | ecosystem: Host-associated > Mammals > Digestive... | reverse complement strand
AAGCTGAAAAGCTGTTCAGAAGACCATCTCCTGGGGGCGCTTCATCCTGATGCTTAGTACCGGCTTCCACCAACCCGGTTCGCTGTTACCGCTCTATCAGGATTACTCTCCCAATCCTCGATGTTGATAGGTTATAGAATTTTAGATGCTGATCGTTTTCCTTAAATTGTATTCCATTGTACAGCAGGCGTGAAGAGAATACAAGAGGCTGGATAAGAAAGGACATAGCCAGGAGCAGGGGAATCCAGTATAATAGCCTTTGTCCCGGCCGTATGCTTATTTTATGAAAGAAAATCCGTGCTGCTATAGCATGGGAGAGGTTCGAGATCTTCCCTCTATAAAAAACTAAGGAGCTGAATTACTGTGAAACAAGAGAAAGCTATTGTTGTATTTAGCGGGGGGCAGGATAGCACTACGTGTTTGTTCTGGGCTCTCCGGCAATTTGGTGAGGTAGAAACCGTAACTTTTGATTACGGGCAAAGACACAGTTTGGAAATGAAAGTGGCTAAAAGTATTGCAGAAGAACTGGGCTTGAAGCATACGGTTCTGGACATGAGCCTGTTGAATCAGCTGGCGCCCAGCGCTTTAACCCGAAAAGACATGGCCATAGAAGAAAAGGAAGGGGAACCGCCTTCCACTTTTGTAGACGGAAGAAACATGCTGTTTCTTACATTTGCGGCTGTTATGGCTAAGCAGGCGGGGGCAAGGCATCTGGTTACGGGAGTATGCGAAACGGATTTTAGCGGGTATCCGGATTGCCGGGACGCTTTCATCAAGTCATTGAATGTGACACTTAATCTGGCTATGGATTATCCGTTTGTCATTCATACACCTTTAATGTGGCTAAACAAAGCCCAGACATGGGAACTGGCCGATCAGCTCGGCGCCTATGAATTTGTTAAAGAAAAAACGTTAACCTGCTATAACGGAGTTATGGGCAGCGGGTGCGGAGAGTGTCCGGCATGCAAACTTAGAAATGCGGGACTCAAGCAATATGAACAACAACTGGCGGTGAAAGGGGCTGTATTATAATGACGCGTCCAGGTGATTTCCGTATTGTAGACAAGCTGCAGCGGGCAGGTCAGGATATTACGCGCAGCCAGCTTCGTTATCATCATAAACGGGTGTTAATCAGCAAAGAATTCACTTTCGACGCGTCCCATCATCTGCATGCCTATGAAGGAAAATGTAAAAATCTGCACGGGCATACCTATAAAGCGGTCTTCGGGATTAGCGGCCGCGTGAATGATATCGGCCTGATGGTGGACTTTGCTGATATCAAGGAAATTTGGAAACAGGATATCGAGCCTTATTTGGATCACCGTTATCTGAACGAGACACTCCCGGCTATGAATACAACTGCGGAGAATATGGTGGTCTGGCTGTTTGAAAAAATGGAGGAGTCTCTTCCGGACCGGATCATGGAAGAACAAGGTGCCCGGGTAGAATTCGTCCGCCTTTACGAAACACCGACCAGCTTTGCAGAGGCCAGACGGGAGTGGATGACCGGTGACTAATATTCCTGTGCTGGAAATATTCGGGCCAACGATTCAGGGAGAAGGTATGGTCATTGGCCAAAAAACGATGTTTGTACGGACAGCCGGCTGTGATTATAGATGCAGCTGGTGTGATTCCTCCTTTACGTGGGACGGAAGCGGCAAAGATCAAATCCGGATGCTGTCTCCGGAAGATATTGCGGAAGAACTGAAACGTCTTGGTGGAAAGAGATTTTCCCATGTTACGATATCAGGCGGTAATCCGGTGCTGCTTTCACAAATGGGGAAACTTGTGAGCCTTTTGCAGTCTCAAGGAATCCGTACAGCCATTGAGACCCAGGGCTCCAAGTGGCAGGACTGGCTTTTGGCTGTGGATGACGTTACTTTATCCCCTAAGCCTCCAAGTTCCGGTATGACAACCGATTGGGACATGCTTGACAAGATTGCAGAAAAGTTACGGGGACGCATGCAAAGCCACCCCATGCAGCGGGTAAGCCTGAAAGTAGTCGTATTTGACGACATTGATTTTCAATATGCTAAACTGGTTCATCAAAGGTATCCTCTCGTACCGATGTATCTTCAGGTTGGCAACCCGGATGTTTATACGGCTGATAACGCAAAACTGCTTGAGCAGCTCCTTGACCGGTATGAATGGCTTATCCGGAAAACCGTTGCATCCGGGGATTTGAATGATGTAAAGGTACTTCCGCAGCTTCATGCTTTTCTTTGGGGCAATAAACGCGGTGTGTAGAAAATACGTTACGCAGATGTAAAAGAATGTTATTCGAAAAGGAGCGAACAGAAGTGTCTCATGAAAAAGGAATAGAGGGGCTGACTTTACTCGGAAACCAGAAGACCCAGTATCCTACCCAGTATGACCTGGGTGTTCTGGAAGCCTTTGATAATAAAAAACCGGACAGGGATTACTTCGTCAAGTTCAACTGCCCTGAGTTTACAAGTTTGTGCCCGATGACGGGCCAGCCTGATTTCGCTACCATCTATATCAGCTATATCCCTGATCAGAAAATGGTAGAGAGCAAATCACTCAAGCTGTATCTGTTCAGCTTCCGCAATCATGGAGATTTCCACGAGCATTGTGTGAATGTCATTATGGATGATCTGATAGAACTGATGCAGCCGAAATACATTGAAGTGTGGGGCAAATTCACTCCGCGCGGCGGTATTTCCATTGATCCTTATTGCAATTATGGAAAGCCCGGCACCAAGTATGAACAGATGGCCGAGCACCGGATGATGAACCATGATATGTATCCGGAACAAGTGGATAACAGATAAATGCGAGGCGGCGTTCTCCTTATAGGGGAAGGCCGCTTGGTTATTTTTAGAAGTACTTATAAGGAGTTAACTTCGTAATACCTTTATCATGATTGTCCCATACATCTAAGTCGTTGAAATGGTTAAACCATTATTCAACCTCGACTTTATATACCTCGTAAAATTGATTTGCTTTAAAACATGAATGGTTTACCTCCTTCCCACGGTCAAATGTTATAACATAGAAACCTTTTTAATATCGTTAGTATATTAAACAATATGTTTCTTGAAGAGGGGTGGATAGATATCTCCGATACGCTAGATGTAACAAATACATGTATGGGACTAATCATTATGAGCGAAGTACCAACAAAAATTAATACTTCAGGTATAAATCAATTTTTATCACATAAATTAATGGATGTCAGTTCTTCCTCCCAGACTTCATATTTAAATAATCTATTCTCATTAAGACAATTAGCAATAAGTTTTAAAATGCTGTCAGATGATAAATCCTTGGCTGTTATAAATAATTATGTTAGAGAAATTGCAAAAAATCTAACATCAGAAAACATAAATTCCTTGACGACTAGTCTGTTAAGTGAAGTTAATCTCTTATCTGGTTCGGATGAAAATTTAGTAAGTGAAATACCTGATGAAACTATAGATTTAATAAAAAAGGAATTGGAAAAAATTGAGAAGAAAGAAGATAAAAATTCAGAAGACTTGCTACACTATTATTTAAGCATGAAGTTTAATAGGAATGTCTATACCATTGGAGCATCTGAAGAAAGAAATTGAAGCTCAACAAAATGAAGATGGTGGATTTGGTTTGAATTTTGGGGACTCTTTCAATTATATACGATTGATAGGTTATAATAAAATTAAAATTGATAATAAAGATAAGGTAATTACATACCTTAATCAACAATTAAGTAAAACTAGGTCAACTAATCCTAATAATATATTTGATATAGGAATAATATATCTGTCTTTAAATACATTGTTAAGTTGAATACATGTAATTGCGGAATGATATAATGCTCCCTATTGTCAAGAAACAATTTTTTGAGGAATAAGTTATATCCATCCTAAGGGATGGTTGTCACAAGGATAATAAGAAGGGCTATGGAAGTCCTAGGATTAGATCTAAAGATCGAGTGGGTTTTGAAAGATATGGTGCTCTACAAATAAAAAATCAAATGTTAACAGATACTACTTGATCTATTGGTATTTTAATTGTAAAATTCTAGTGTAAAACCTAAAAAACTACTTATTGTAAGGCTTTTTGTATGGGAGGACAATACACAAGAATGAATTTCTCTATCTTCTATATGGTAACCGACGGGTCTTCCTTCATTAGGAAATTTTCCTATACACAAATGCATTAAAACAATATATCGTAAGTATAGTTTTGGAGGTGTAAAAATGAGTAAAGCTATCTCAATGACTTTTTGGATACTATCTGGAATTAATGTACTTGCAATTTTAACAATGTTTAAATTATCCCTTATACCGAAGATTTTCATATTTATTTTTATATTTCTTATTTTCTATTTTGCAACTAAATATATAAACGCCTCACTGTTAAGGATGTACTCAGTATTATTTACAATTATAACAGTTGGAAGCATAGCTGTTTATCTCTTTAGTCTGAATCAGTTCAATGCTGCCAAGTTAAATTACATGCAGAATAGATCGGAATATTTGTACGATAAGATGATGGATTATCAGGCTATAAAGAATGTTTCAATGTTTATTTGTTTTAATTCCGTTCTCTATATAGTTTTTGTTATCTTGTATAAGATAAAAACAAAAAAAATTCAAGAAAATTGATATTACAAGTCGTTTTCAGAAGTCACCTTATTAAATTATCTTCCTCGATCTTTTTACTGTGATTATCCCAAGGGCCCCCCTGCACCTTTCAGAAGGTGCCGAATATGTTAATTTAGGCAGCCATCATGATGGGTAGATGAGACAGGTATATGCTTATTTGAATGCAATGCCCTATTCACCGCCCTATATGGGCAATTATCAGGCAAGGCCCGCTGGCCAGGAAGAACTGGATCTGATTCAGGAATGAAGCCCGCGGTTCAAGAAAAAGAAGGGTTTGAAAAGCCAAAGAATTATTTGGCAGGGTTTGAGCAGGCTCTGCAAGGAGAGCTTATAGCCTTTGAACGAGTACCGCCGGCTTTACTTCCTGGTTCTGGCCTTGTTCAAAAACACTTTATTCGAAATAATGACGGATGAAATCAAGCATGCAAGCTATTACAACTAGCTTTATGCCAATAATAAGAGGTAAATGGCCGCTTTCCATAAGCGGTCTTTTGCTGAATAAAAAAGGAATCGCTTTCTTTTCCAAGAACATACATATAAGTAAAGAACATTCCATGTTGAAAATGTTTCATATCAAGAATATCTTTTGAAGGAGGGAAAGCTGTGTCTGTCCAGATTCAGCATCCGGGTGAACCGTTTGGCGAGCTGCCTTTGGAGACTACCAGACTCACACCCAATTATAGGATTGATCTGCGCAATGCTCGCAATCTGCATCCCGACCGTTTTTTAAACGCAAATATAGTAAGAGACTGGTCTTTGCTTAGCTGGAAAGAGATTGGAAAGCCATATCGGGTTGAGAATATGTCAAAGACCCGTACTTCCTGGGAAAAAAAAACAGGGGAAGTCCATGCCTGCCCATACTTCCTGGGAGTATTTCAACAAATCTTTTCATGAATGGTTCGAGAAAAATGTACCGGCTGAAAAATCGGAGGCGGCCAAATCGTTTTGGAAGCATATGTCGGGATTTAACTTGAAGGAGGTCAGATATGCCTTCAAAGACCTGATGATGATTCATCTTTGGAATTATGCCCACCGTATACAGGACGGCATATGGGATCCAAGGGGGAAAAGGGCACTCTTCCAGGGACTGGATTTGGATAAGCCGCGGATCTTATTTCTGGGAGCGGCAGAGGGCTATGAAGCCATGCAGCTTCAAGCGATGTATCCGGGCGGGGAATGCGTGCTGGTCGATTACGACGAGTTTTGCAAGACGACCCGTTTTGGCGACTTCCCGGAAACTTACCCGTTTCTTGGAACAGATTCTTCCACGGGGCAGCCAAAAGTCTGGTATAAAAATGAGATGAATCTGTATTATCTGGTGGAGGATATTCGTGATCTTTCCTTTGGTAAAGAGTTTGATCTGATTATCAGTGTGGGGTTGCTGGAGCATTTTCCCGACGAATACAAGCCGGAAGTTATGGATTGGCACCGGAAATTTCTGAAACCCGGAGGATATGCTATTCTTACAACGCCGCGCAATCAGCTGCGGTCCCGGATTTTTTACCGGGTCATGGAAAATGTGATGAACCATACTTACCGGGAACTGATGGATATTAGGCAAATGGGGCTGTATGTGTATGAGAACGGCTTTGATATCCTTAGACACGGTTTTATCAAGGTACACAACGGTGTTGTGGCCCGCCCAAGATGAACCAGTTCTTAACGGGAAGTTGCCGGGGAGAGAAAAAACCTTAAGCTATAAACCGGGCTTTTCCCTGAAAGCTTCCCGGAGTGTATAATGAAGAATAGCTATAAGAGAAAGCGAGTGGTTGCGAATGACACAATCATGGAAAGAACTGGCCGAATCCAAAAGAGACAGCTATATAGAAGATGCCAAGAAACTTCTGTCGGTACCGAGCACACCCGACCCGGCTACGGCGGGGCCTGGAAAGCCTTTTGGCAAGGGCATTGCGGATACGCTTGAGCACATGTTGCAACTGGCCCGCGGCGACGGGTTTAAAGCCTATAATGTTGAAGGTTATGCCGGCTGTATCGAATATGGAGAAGGGGAAGAGAGTATTGGAGTTCTTGTACATATGGATGTAGTCCCTCCAGGAGAAGGTTGGACAACCCCCCCTTTTGCTCCAGATATAAGAGACGGCAGGTTATATGCACGGGGAGCCATTGACGATAAAGGTCCTGCTATGGCTGCCTATTACGGGCTTAAACTGGTAAAAGAAAGCGGTCTTCCTTTGTCCAAGAAGATCCGGTTTATCATCGGAACGGACGAGGAAAACAAAAGTTTATGCATGAAGCGGTTTAAAGAGTTGGACACGATGCCGGAAATCGGATTTTCCCCGGATGCGGATTTCCCGATTGTACATGCTGAGAAAGGGCAGCTGAACGTAGATTTGGTATTTAACAAGAAGACGGCCTGGCAGGAGCAGGAAAAGGATCAATCGTTCACGCTTCGTTCGTTCGGATCGGGGCATGCCCGCAACATCGTTCCGGATCTGGCAAAAGCCTTGCTGCTGATTCGGGATGAGAAACAAGCGTCCCGGGTGGACAGGCAGTTTAAGCAGTTTTTAAAAGAAAAAGAAGCCGAGGGTTCTTTCGCATCCAGTGGAACAGACGAATGGACGCTCTCCGTTAAAGGCAGGGCTGCTCACGGGTCGGAACCGTACAAAGGGCGGAATGCGGCTACGCTGCTGGCTTCCTTCCTGTCCCGGTTTTCTTTTGCGGGAACAGCCAAGGCATTTCTGTGCTTCCTGGCTGAACGCTTTGAAGAAGACTACTACGGATCGGCACTTGGACTCGCCAGTAAGGACGAAATCAGCGGAAAGCTTACCGTTAACCTTGGCATGGCTTATTATAACAGCGAAGCTGACGTGCCCGGGCGGGGGGATATCCGGATTACCGTTCGTTACCCCGTTACCGGTGTAGGTCAAGAGCTTCAGAAGAGACTGGCCGATGCAGCTGCTTCCTACGGTTTTGACCTGCAGGAGGTGGAAATTGATCCTCCGCATCATGTTCCTGTCGATCATCCGATGATCCAAACGCTTCAGCGGGTCTACCAGGAGCAGACTGGTCAGACACCAAGGCTTCTGGCTATTGGCGGAGGTACTTATGCAAGGGAGATGAAGAGCGGGGTAGCTTTCGGACCGTTGTTTCCCGGAGCAAAAGATACGGCGCACCAGGTGGACGAGAGTGTGGGAATTGATGAGATGATCCTGTCTATGGCTATTTACGCCCAGGCCATGTATGAATTAGCTAAATAAAGACACGTAATTATAGAAGACCTTCATACCATTTGTATGGTATATTATCGAAGGTCTTTTTTCTGTTTTTGTAAGAAAAAAGCAATTTTCGGTGTAAATCCGCTTCATAAATCAGGTTGATCTAAATGATTATAAAATTTTTGTTAAAAAATGATAAATTGTATTGATTATCATTCTCAATGTAACTATAATAATTACAACTAGTGAAATATGCATGCTAGTTACAATTAAACCAAAAAGAGGAGGAAATATCAGATGAAAAAACTTATTTTAGCCGGAGTGTTGGGAGTTTCTTTGCTTGCAGGAACTAACGTGCCGGGGTTTGAGGCAGAGAAGGCAAGTGCAGCGACAGTGGATAATGAAATTAAAGAGACATGGAAGCACTATTCTCTGCGTTCCTATGAAGTTACTCCAAAGGAATCTTTCTATTTGAAAAAAGGAGAGGAGCTTGGTGTTCTTCTATCTACAGGGTATCCTATCACCTATACCGTGTATGATGCGGATAATCGTGTGATCGGTACGTATAATGCCGCCAACTTTGGCCGGATTTTTAAGGCTGAAAAAGATGGTAACATCTCGGTTCAATTCCAGGCCGGTGTCAATTCCTCATTCGTTAAGACAATGAGCTTTGCAGCTAAATTCACACTTTATAAATAATTTGCATGTGATATTGGATATGAAATGATTTTAAGATAAATACATACAAGCCGATTACTTCATTTAAGTAATCGGCTTGTTCTTTTTATTAGTCATATTATCCAATCGCAGAGTCCTGGCTCATGATCTTGTCCTGCTGTTCATAGAGTGTGAAATCCCTCAGCTTGGGCAATAAAGCATAAGCAAATGTGAGCAGAGGGGACACCCATATAAAGATGGCATAGGGCAAAAAATCAATCACCGGTACGTGTAAGGCGGTGGCAAAGAAGGTCCCGCTTACCCCCCAGGGAATAACTGCGTTAATTAGGGTACCGCAGTCTTCCAAGGTTCTGGAAAGGGTTTTGGCCGGGATGCCTCTGCCGTTAAACTCCTGTTTAAACATTTGTCCGGGCAGCAGAATGGACAAATACTGTTCTCCTGTCAGAAGATTGACCGCGATGGAAGAAGATCCTGCTGCCACTACCATGGAACCGCGATGACGGATAGGCTGTACCAGCTTGCGGAACAGGGCCTGAATGACTCCGCAATACTGCAGCAATCCCCCTAAACTAAGCGCAATCAGAATAAGGGAAATCGACCACATCATAGATTGCAGGCCGCCGCGGTTAACGATTGCCGCTACTGTTTCATTCGGGATATTTCCCTTATATCCCTGCTGCATTACACGGAACCACTCAGCCACTGACGAATGCCCCTGAAACAGCCATGCAGCGAGCAGTCCTGCCATAATTCCGAATACCAGTGTAGGAATTATAGGTTTACGGCGGAAGGAGCCATATAAGACTGCAAGCGGAGGCAGAAGGCTCCCCCAATGAATATGGAAACTGTCCGTCAGGGCTTTCTGCATGCCCTGGATTGCCGTGAGATCAAAACCTTCGCTTTGTCCTGCAAATGCAAAAAAGACAGCGGTAATGATCAGGGCAGGCACTGTGGTATACATCATATTTTGAATATGAGTAAAAATGGAAACTCCTGTTACGGCGGGGGCAAAGTTGGTTGTATCCGACAAAGGGGACATCTTGTCTCCAAAACAAGCTCCGCATACTATTGCACCTGCTGCCAGCATGGGATTTACTCCCGTAGTAACGGCCACTCCCATCAAAGCTACACCTACTGTACTTACGGTTGTAAATGAACTTCCCGTAAACATTGAAACAATAACCGTAATGAAAAGCGCGCTAATCCCAAAAAATTCAGGGGATATATATTTAATCCCGTAATATAAAATAGTGGGCACTGTGCCGCTCATCATCCATACCGCGATCAGAATCCCGATTAAAGATAAAATGATAACAGGCATAATAGCCGAGCGGATTCCTTTCAGAATAGCCTCTTCCATTTGACTCCAGCGGAAACCGAAAACGGCAAGCAGCAAGGCTGCCAGCACCAGGGTTACAAGCAGGGGAATATGGGGTTCTGCCTTTAACAAGAATATGAAAAAAAACAAAGCTCCTATGATCATAAGAAATATCATGATGCTTTGTATAAAAGTTGGTTCTTTTTTCATTTTGTTCACCAGTTGTCCTTCCGTCCTTCCTAATCTCGTAATTCTCCTCTATAATGCTTTTTTGCTTACACGCTTCTTCGCGTCACAGTGACTATACATCTGTTTCGTCTTTTTGTCAAATATATACTTAAAATTTGTGTTTCTTATGTGTACAAGCTGTTTATTACCTAAAAATTGTAGAGAAAGAAGAATAGTTTGGAACTTTCTTCCCGCTGAAAGGGTCTTATTGATGAGGTGGTCTATTTTGGAGAAGGACAAGGTCAGCCAGGGAAGGTGGGCAGCGGATCCGGATGCTTTCCGGGATCTGATGAGACAGTATGGCAGAGACGTGTGGAATTACGCTTTCTTTCTGACTAAAAGCTCTCATGTCGCGGATGATATTTCCCAGGACGTCTTTGTGCGGGCTTATACAAAGCTGCATACGTTCCGGGGGGAAAGCTCTGTGAAAACATGGCTGTTTACCATAACAAGAAACCTGGTGATGAACCATAAGCATTCAGTTTTTATTCGAAAGGTGACACTGGTTGATTTCTTTCAGCACGAACATGAGCAGGAATCTGCTGAGGACAGATGTTTGCAGGATATGAATATCCGGGAGATTTGGAAGCTTGTACTGATGCTTCCTGATAAATATCGGGAAGTGCTGGTGCTGGATGCCAAATATGAGCTGTCCACGGGAGAAATGGCCAAGCTTCTGGCCATCTCCGAAGGAACCGTTAAATCACGTCTACATCGGGCACACGGTTTGATGAACAAAAAGGTAAAGGAGGGACAGGGTGTTGAAACGATCTAGACCGGTTTGGTATGAACAGTTGCGGCAAGAACCTTTTGAAATGGACGGATTCACGGATACCCATATCCGGAATATTGAAGAGCGGATTCCCCGGATAACAGACAAAAAGCAAGCTTCAGGTGAACCAAACAAACAATTCGGTGCTATGCTGCTGGGGGCTGCTATGGTATTGGTGCTTGGTTTATTGCTCTTTACATTTTGGAAAACTTCCCCTAAACCGGTTCAGGATATGACTGCCGGCCAAGCTGCAAAAGAACCGGGCATGTATGTCAAGGAAATGTCTGAGGCCGGCAGCACACCTCAGAATCAATTAAAGGAGAAATTGCATCTGGGTTTGACCGAGCCGCAACTGAAAGAGGCGATAGAGCAAGCAGGATTTACCCTGGTAAGTGAGACGGAAAGCGGCGGGGTAACGACTTACCGGATTCAGACTGACGAAAATAGTGAATTGAAGAATGAAATAAGAGGGTCCCTTAAAGAAGAAGCTCAAAATGCCGCAGAAATAGACATAGAAGTGCACTTTCGAGATGGCGTGGCGGTAAGCATACGCATGTCTTCCCAAAATACCGGAGGGGAACGCGTTACAACAGAGATTACCGGATAGAGCCAACAACTATGGAAAAACTTATAACTTTTTAGAATCCGGATAGTTGTATTATAGAAATCGCCCCGGATTCAGAGACCGGGGCGATGCAGGAATAAATGGAAGTATATAAAGTTTTATTTGGCGCCCTTGTATTTGCTCAGAAGTTCTTTTGCCTTTGCAGGATCTGCTTTTAGCTCGTTTCCTGTTTTGACCATCGGGCTTAAAACTGCAATATTTCGTCTTGATTAATTGAATAGAGCACGGCCTTTCTTAAATCCTCACTTTTTGCTTGATAAAACGAAGCTTAACGTCCGATATTTTCGGTTCATGTTCCGTTCCCTTCATATAGCCGGGGTTTTTGTGGAAGATGCTTCATATTCGTTTTTATACGCCAGAATATACGGACCGCTCGCATAAAGGGTATTATTGTATTTATTTCCTTTCGTTACTGTGTTCTGATCCCCGTATGGAATATCCTTGTTTACATGATTTTTGTATCCAGCCCTTTTTCTAAAGCTTCGCAGTTTCATTGCTGCCTGATTGCCTGGTATTTTCCAAATAGCGGGGAGGAATCCCGTTTGGACTTATCTTTGAAATTAATATCTTCCCATGAAAAAGAACGCGATTTGGACAGCCTTAGCGATTTTTCAATTAATATTTCTTTTTCACCTCTTGGGAGAAGGCGATTTCCTTTTTCTGAATGAAGGGGAGAATGGCGCTAAAGAACCACGGGGAAACGTATCCGCTAAAAAAGACTATCCTCCAGGCAGAAAATACCCAATGCCCGCGGGATACTTCCACGAGTTCGGAAAGTTGAAAAAACATAAGTTATTCCGTAAACTAGAAATGAAGTACGATGAGGGGACAATGGAAATTGTTCCTTTGAACTTTTTAATGTTATTAATTGTTTTATCAAGGCATTTCTTGTCCTTTTAAGAATAGACTAAAAAGAGAAAGAACCATGCGGGAGGTACATACCATGTCGGGATTTCTGAAGAAAATAAAGCTGGGTGCAGAAGAGGTTGGAAAGAAAGCACAGCAAACCTTTGAAGCGAACCGTTTGAAAATACAAATTAAAGAGAAACAAAAAGAAATTGAAAAACGATATACACAGATTGGCCGGGAGGTTTATCAAGCCATCAAAGCCCAAGATGAAGGAAGAGCCAGGGGAGATGTTGATCTGCTTGGGCGCCAAATCCGCCAATTGGAAGAGGAAATCAGGGAGATGAACCACAAGATTCTGGAGTTGAATTCAGAAAAGAACTGCCCTTGCGGCAATGTAGTGCCTCTTGAAACACGATATTGTCCCAACTGCGGCCATAAATTTGAAGAGCCTGTGAAAGTGGAGGAAGACAAGGAAGCTCTGCCTGATCCGGAACCCGAAGAGGAACTGGTCGAACTGAAGAGAGTTTGTCCTTCCTGCAGGACTGCCATTGATCCTGACGCCAAGTTCTGCGAGCACTGCGGCAAAATCATTTTACCCGAGGAATGAACTTTTTCCCATTAAAGGGTTCTTTTTGCAAAGCCGGTATGCTATCATAGCAATAACTGAATATTAGTTTTTTCACTAGGGGCGCCCGTACGGGCTGAGACAGAATGGTTTCTGGACCCTTTGAACCTGATCTGGATTATACCAGCGTAGGAAAGTGGGAATGCATGAATAAGAAAGCCTGGATGGAGCTAATTATGCTGCTCTACAGGATTTTTTGTGTAACCCTTGCCGGGGATGCAACCACTTTTCTATGGAAAAGTGGTTTTTTTGTTGTTCAGGACCTTATCCGGCAAATTCATGCGGGTTTCCGCGGCTCTTGAAAGTACCGGAATAAGTGTTTTAGCCCCGCTTTCTTTCAAAGAACATATGGCATTTCATCCTGGTGGGCGAGGCAGTAA
>Ga0224750_1038_pt1 | contig 13469 bp, 13 predicted proteins | sample LIM_F_Vancomycin_2_FD_182072 | JGI IMG/M metagenome (GOLD analysis project Ga0224750, IMG submission 182072) | Enriched cells from gastrointestinal tract of the lab mouse from Pacific Northwest National Laboratory (PNNL), Richland, Washington... | ecosystem: Host-associated > Mammals > Digestive... | reverse complement strand
GATTATATCTTTATCAGCCATCATTTCCATATATCTTCAGCTGAAGTAATCACAGAAGATCCTGCCGCGTCGGATCATTTACCATTAATAGCAACATTGAATTTTTAGACAAACATAAATAAAGGGGATGATAGGTTTGAAAAAGGTGATTTTGCTTTTGGTCGATTCTTTAATGCCCGATACTTTAGAGGCTTGTATCCGCCATAAAACAGTTCCGGCCCTGCAATTTTTAATGGATCGGGGAAGATATTGGCCGAATTGTGTCACCGTCTTTCCAACTATGACTGCTTCAGTCGATAGTTCTCTCGTTACAGGAGTTTATCCAAATATTCATAAAGTACCCGGACTAATCTGGTACAACCCGGAGGAAAAAACCATTATCAATTACGTAAACGGCTGGAACTGTATCCGGAAAATCGGCATTCGCAATTGTGCGGAGAATGTTCTGTACAACTTAAATGAAAAGCATCTTAGCAAACAAGTGACCACTTTGTTCGAAGAGCTGGACAAAATAGGGTTAACGTCTGCTTCCATCAATGCGATGGTGCACCGAAGTACTAAAAAACATCAAGTCAGGTTACCGTTTTTACTTGATTTATTTACAGGGTTCCGGTTTAAGGAAAAAATATCCGGCCCGGACATCCTGACCTTGGGAGCAATGGCTGATACGGAACTGAGACAGCATATCCCCCGGCATTTAAGGAAAGCTCAATACTTGTACGGAATAAACGATAAATACGCGGTAAGTGTTGTAAAGTATCTTATTAAATCCGGCAACCAGCCTGATTTTATGCTTGTTTATCTTCCCGATAATGACCATGAAGTTCATAAGAAAAACCCCGCCCATGCGGAGGAAGCGTTAATTCGGGTTGACGCGAAAATCCAGGATATTTTAAGTGCATTTGCTTCTTGGGACGAGGCTTTGGATCAATGCACTGTAATCGTAATTAGCGATCATGGACAGACACGAATCGGTAAAGAAAAGAAATTTAATATTGACCTGGATATATTATTGAAATCTTTTCGGGTTTATCAACTGGGAGAAAAGCTGGAGAATCATGATTTGGTCGTATGTAATAATGAACGTATGGCTTATGTCTATCCATTAAAGGAGAAAATTCATGATAAAGTTATAGACCAGCTTGTGGCTGAAGCACGATTTGATCTTATCGCCTGGAAAGAGGACCCGGGAGTACGAGTCAAGGAAGGAGGCTCAGGCCGGGAAATTTATTTTGAAAAAGCAGGGACTATTACCGATGTGTACCAGTGTACATGGCATATTACCGGGGAATGGTCGGTATTGGATTTGAAAAATGAAGGGGATATTTTAAATTACGGAAATTATCCGGATGCCCTTTCAAGGTTATTTGGCGCACTCTACTCTCAAGATATTCCTGTGGTTATAATTACGGCCCGCCCCAGGTATGAACTGAAAAGCCGGTATTACCCTACTCATCTGAACGGCGGCAGCCACGGTTCTTTACATAAATATGATTCACTGATCCCCCTTATTGTGACGGGAACGAAGCATCCAGTGAAAGAGCCTCCCCGGCTTGTCGACTTAAAACAATTTATAATAGAACAATTCACCGATAAGAATTAGGGTTTATACATTTCACTGAATGAATCTAAATATTTCAATGGAAAAAGTTCCCGGCGTTAAAAAATCACCTAAGCTTATGCAGCTCTAGGTGATTTTCCCGTATTTATTCAAAAGAACATGTTTGGACATAAATAAATACATGGGAGCCTGCTTTTTTATAAATTTTAACGGGGAACTGGCAGATAAGAAATAGATTGGCAGCATGGTTATACATTTGAACCATTTATATATTTTGCTGGAGATAGGGATAGTTTCAAAACCTAAGCTGCCACATCCTCTGTTTAGCATCGTAATCCCGATAATTCCTTTGATTTCCCGGAATTTTCGATGGTTATGTACATATTCTGCAAGATCCGGCAACGAGTTTAGAACCATTCGGTAAAGAAGTCTTCCCTTTGCGATTTCATTTTGTAAAGAATTCATGTTCTTTAAAAGAATGACATTATGCAAATGAAGCTTCAACAAAATATCGCCTTTGTTAATTCGGGTTCTGTCGGATAAAGTTATATCTCGTCCTCTGTAAAAGGTCAATCTGACCCGAAATGTGCTCTTTCGTCCTTGCTGTCCAATACACTTTAATCTGCTAAAGGAATAATAGATAGGATCTATAATATTCCAAATGGACATGGCGATTGTTTTTACCCACATGAAAATTTCCCCTTCATGAATGGTGATACTTTTATTTTGTCGTGGGAAATGAAAATTCATGTCTGGAAATTTCAGTTTTTCTTCCTCTTCCTTAAATAGCCAAATTCTATTTTACAGATGTTTTTTAAGATGTTACATTCTCTTCATACCATGGGTTTAAATGCACCATTACTTCTTCAACATCCTGAATTTGATTTTTTATGGAATTCTTGATCAAGCGGCTAATGTCATGGCCTTCTTGAATTGTCAAATCGTTCGAAATGCTCACCCTTATATCAACAAGAATATAATGGCCGTGTTCCCTTGCCCGAATTCGATCAATTCGTTTAACTTGTGGGATCGATCGGATTATATCCTCCAATTGAACTAATTGTTCTGAAGGCAGATTTTTTTCCATTAGGATCCCAATAGATTCCTTTCCCATTTCAAAAGCTAATTTCAGAACAAAATAGGACACGATCATTCCTGCAATCGGGTCTCCATATTGAGTGAAGGGAATACCATAACGCTCACCGATTAATGTAGCACCAATTCCTGCTACAGCAGCAATAGAGGCATATACATCAGCAAGATGGTCGTTTGCGGTTGCGGTCAAACTTTTACTTCTTTGTGTTTTCCCAAGACGGATACAATATATATAGAGGCCTTGTTTCCATATTAAGGAGATGAACGCAGCGATTAATGCAATGATACTGGCTTCTGCTGCCGGCTCAAATAGGACTTCTACAGATTTAAAGACCATCAAAACAGCTGCCATAGCCAGAATAATTGCAACAATGGCTGAAGCAATGACCTCTGCTTTACCGTGACCGTATGGATGGTCTGCATCAGCAGGTTTCTTCGACACCATTGAAGAGGTCAGTGCAGCGAAAGTGGCAATCACATCACCAGCATTATGAATACCGTCAGCAATAAGTACTTGGCTGTTGAATAAATATCCAACGGCAATTTTTAATGCAGTCAGCACTACATTGCTTATAAGACTAATCCATAATGCAAGTAATGAAGATAAATTATTCATAACATGCTATCCTCCCCCACTTGCGATACAGTACTTTGACATTGTACCGGATCAAATTCGTGTGGGTCTAGAGAAACAGTTTTGAGTCGATCTCTAAAAGTAAGACAAATGGAAAACCATTATTCCTTGGAAAATAAGTTGCGGGAAAGCAAATTACTTTAGCTAAAAAACACAAAATCAAGGCATTGTGCCTGAATAAACAACCTCAGTTTGGTTTTTAACCAGACCAAGGCTATTAGCCTTATTCTTAGACATTGAGGAAGGAACCGGAATAAGAATAAGCTATCTAAAATAAGGATACGGGCGCCTAGTCATTGTACAAAGTACGATGACCAGAAGAATGAACAGAATGAGAAGAAGCAGAATTGTACCGATATTTGTCATCAGGCCACCTTAGCGGAAAACCGCCTATTCCTTTCTAAAAAAATAGAAAATTTAATTTATTTTATGGTGTAAATCAAACAGATGCTTGGACCTTTTGAGAAATGTGCAATTATACTTTCCCGAACCAGAATTATTCCATGTAATTGGATACCTCAACCAAATTCTCATCCGGGTCCCGTACATAAACTGAAATGATCCTGCCGGCAGCTCCTGTTCGAATAACCGGTCCCTCCTCAATAGGGACTTCTCTTTGCTCAAAATGCTGAACAATCTGTTCGATCGAGGACTTCGTGATTAAACAAAAGTCGGCAGAACCTGGAACTGCCCTTTTAGCCTTGGGCTCAAATTCCTTCCCCGCTTCGTGCAAATTCATTTTTTGCTTGCCGAATTTTAATGCTTTCCGGTTTTCGCCGAACTCAATGACTTCCATATTCAGCGCGGTTTGATAAAATTCAATTGTCCTTTCAATATTTTTCACCGTAAGGACAAGATGATCCAACGCCTCGATTTTAAACATGGTGCCATTCTCCTTCCCTGCTTTTAATAAATCCCTATGTCTTGCCGAGCAGTTTTAATACAACGTTTCCGGTTCTTTACTCCGGAGATTCCAATGTACGATGCCGCGAAGAGCATACTTTTGAAGAAATGAGTATAGAAAAAATCAAGCCAGTTAAATAAATCCGTCAGTCCTACCGGTTGTATTTACATATTTTCTAATATATGTTATTTTTTAGACAGAATATACTTTTATATGATTTCATCTACTATTTGTTGGAAGGAGGTGAGAAAATATGAAGAAAGGTGTTCTATTTTTGCTGACACTGGTATTATCTATAGCTCTACCCATGAGTGCAATGGCAGCCATAGTAATCGATGGTGACCAAAAGCTAGATAGCGATGGTGAATGGAAAGATTCTTTCTACTACTCTAAAAGTGATGGCAATGAAGGCCGTTTCCACATCAATGATTATACGAAGACCGGACTGACAGTAAAAATTGTCGATCCAAATGGAAATACTATCTCATCCTATAATACCAAAAGCGGGTTCGAAAAGACTGTTTACTTTACTCCAAATAAAGAAGGAAAATACACAGTAAAAGTAACACATAATAACGGAATCGGTAGTAAAATTTTCGGAATAAGAGTTAGGATCTACTAAGTTTAAAGTGATACTTAACTGAAGCTTTTAAAGGGGTGCAAGTTTTGTCCTGATTGAAAGACTAGAACTTGCACCCCTTAGTTACCCGAAGTTAATTATTCAGATGACTCTTTCAGGTACCCGATTACCCCATCTTCTGTTGATTCGCCGGCTTAATTACATGACTAGTTACTTTTAATCCTGAATTTATTCCATATGCTTCGGAATCTCCCCTTCAGGAATTTCCCCCTCTCTATTCAAGTAATAGTGGCGAACCGGTTTTAAAAGATCATCTAATTCATAAACTAGAGGTATACCGGTTGGAATATTTAAGCTTGCAATACCGTCAGGCGATCTATCATCCAAGTATTGAACAAGTGCCCGTAGTGTATTGCCATGAGCTGAGATGATCACTTTTTTTCCTTTTTTCAAGTTTGGCGCAATTTCTTTATCCCAATAAAACAAAACTCTTCGTTCTGTATCTTCGAGATTTTCCGTAAGAGGAAATTCCCCTTCCTTTAATCCTTTATATTTTGGATGAGCAGCTTCGTATCTTTCATCATTTTTTGTAAGGGCTGGAGGGCGGACATTTGTTGATCTTCTCCATAACCGGACCTGGTCTTCTCCATATTTTTTTGCTGTTTCTGCTTTATTTAACCCTTGAAGGGCCCCATAATGCCTTTCATTTAAACGCCATGTTTTGTGGACCGGAATCCATACAAGATCCAATTCATGAAGGCAAATCCACAATGTTCGAATGGCCCTTTTTAAAACAGATGTGTAAGCAATATCAAATGAAAATCCGTTTTTTCTTAAAATGATTCCCGCTTCTCTTGCTTCGTTGAGTCCATTGGGGGACAGGTCTACATCTGTCCATCCGGTAAACCTATTTTCAAGATTCCATATGCTTTGTCCATGACGAATCAATACAAGTTTGATCAAAAGTGAATCTCCTTTCAGTAAAGCAAAAAACGCTAAAAAGTTCTTGCAGGTGAATTCAGTAATTTTTCGATGTCAACTTATCCAGCCTTTTAAATTCATACCCTTGTTTTCTTGCATCGTCAATGATTCTGCCCAGAGCCTCTTTGTTATCCTTAGAAACCGAATGAAGCAAAATGACCGCACCCGGGTGAAGTTGATCCATGACCTTTTTATATGCATAGTTCCATCCTTTTTGATCTCTTGTATCCCAATCTTTATAGGCAAGGGACCAAAAGACGTTGGTATACCCCAATTCCCTGCTGGCTGCCAGTATCCGGTCGCTAAATATTCCCCTTGGCGGACGCAAAAAATGCATCTCTTTTTGTCCCGTTAAACTTGTGACTTCCTGCTTAACTCTATCAAGCTCATCCCTTATTTTATCTGTGGAAATTTGGGTCATATCAGGATGGCTCCACGAATGATTACCTACAAGGTGGTCTTCATCAACCATTCGTTTCACTAAATCCGGCTGGTCTTTTACAAAATGCCCGGTAACAAAGAAGACTGCTTGAACCCTTTTTTCCTTTAAAACATCTAAAACTTTGCCTGTATTTCCATTTTCATAACCGTTGTCGAATGTAAGAAAAAGTTCCTTTTGTCCTGTGTCCCCCAAAAAAATAGCTCCATGTTTCTGGATAATATCTTTAAATCCCTCCTGATCAATAGAAGGAAGTTTGCCATTTTTGCTTTTTTTGAATCCAAAATGGTACGGATGATTTTCTTTTTCAGCGGCTTCCACAACTAAAGGAAACAGGAAAATGAATAGCGCCATTAATGTAAAAAGCAAGGTTTTCCGTTTCATTGATGCAATTCCTCCATTATCATGAACTATGACTTTGGAAGTAATATGCCACTAAGCGATTTGTTGTATTCAGTTTTAATTTTATTTTTATGGCCCTTAAATAAATTGTTTCCGTTATATCTCATTTCTTCTCTTGGTTATCCTCCAAAACCTGATGAGCATGTATAAAATAATACAACCGGTAAAAATTAAAATATTTTCAAAAGACCGGATTGATCCCAATATGCCGTTATGCAGGATAGAAAATTCTTGTTTAGTACAAAGAAAGCCTATTGTTACTAATAAAAGCAAATCAGCCGATAATAGCAGGACAGGAAAAGCACCTTTGCATCGTTTTTGTAGAACAGCAACATTCCAAAGTAAAGCCGTTAATTCCAAAACAAATACGCTTATCGCGGGACCCGCATAACCGAATCCCGGAATAGCCGTTAAATAGTAACCTAAAATGGTCGAACAAATAAGGCCAAGTATTAATCCTGTAAGAGGGGCTCTTTTGAAATCGGATGCCCACAGGACTGTTGTGGTTAATTCCCGTATACCGGCAATCAAAGGAGCAAAGGCCATAAAACGGATTGCTTTAGCGGCTGAGCTACTACCGAAAATGAGCGCAGAAAGCTCATCAGCGTGAAAAAAGAAAAATAACATGGAAGCAATGCCGCTAAGCCAACCGATTTCTATGGATAATCTGGAGCGTTCAACAAAGCTGTCCTTTTTATTGTTCTGCCAGTCTGCTGCCAATTTTGCAGTAATCGTATAGGATAATGCGGCCGTTAAAATAGTAGGCATATATACGATAATTGATGCCATTCCAAATATTTCCCCATAAATGGAAATGGCATCTGATTGGTTCAGGCCAGATTCCTGTAACCTGTTTGGTATAATTAGTGCATCGAGAAAATCGGCTGCCGGCATAATTAACCGTGTTAAACTGATAGCAAATGATGTTTTCAGTAATAATAGGATCCCTGATCCAACTTTGAAGGATGAGCGGTTTGATTTTTCAGAAATGCCGTTCAACAATCCTTTTCTGTATATCGTGAGCCAAAGAAACCATAAAGCAGCAATAGCCCCTGTGCAAGCACCAAAAACAGCTCCCCCTGCCGCAGCGTGGGTGCCATATTTGATCCATAATAGAACAAATAAAAGCATGGTACTTACCCTGATAGTTTGTTCAATTAATTCAGAAGCGGCTATATACCCGTAAAATTCGATACCTTGAAGAAAACCGCGGAATAATTGAAGCAGCGGTACAACCAAAAGTGCTGGAGCTAAACAGCGGATAGGAAACTCTAATTGACTATCCCCGAGAAAACGGGCGGTTTGGGGGGCTAATGCATAACAAATCAAACTTGAAATTCCGCCAAAAACTAAAAAAGGCATAACCAAAGCTTTGAATAGTCGCCAGCCGCGCTGTTTATTTTTGGCAGTGGTTAGCGCTAATGATGTTGGGAAACCACCGGTAAGTAACGTTAGCACAAATCCGTAAACGGAATAAACAATTTGGTAAGTCCCTGTTCCTTCGGAACCCAGTATCCGGAACAAGGGGATGCGAACTGTGAAGCCAATAATTTTAACAAGAAAAATTACGCTTGTACGTAACGCCGTTTGTTTAATAAAGGAAGGAAGTTGCATCTTCTCACCCCGGTATAACCTTGTCTTCTTTGATTATATGAACAAGATTGTAGAGGTAGACTTTCTGCAGCTTCTCTAATTAATCATTGATATGAATAAGAAGATACTTAGTTGATTTATCCCAGCCAAGGTCAAACGGGACACGATAACGGTCTGCGGTATGAGAGTTGACTAAAGGATATCCTTTCGCATCATGTCCGATTACAACTGAAAAATGGTCAACATCCCCATCCAATATGTAACCGATAACATCACCTGGTTGTAATTTGGCAATTGCACCATCAGGAAATTTATTATTGGATCGGGTAACTTCCATAAAATCTCCCTTTGTAATCAGACGCCCGTACCCGGAATAAAGCAAGTAATTTTTAAAAGCATCAGTTTGTACCCATGCCCGGCTTCCGCCTCCCCAATATCCCCAAGCACCGTTCATGCGTAATCCGCCGCCTTCTTTTACATCCCCAAGTACCTGGGATACAAAATTAGTACAGTCGCCACCCAAGGATGTGTAATCTTTGTACTTGCGGTTATACCGGTTATTATTCCCGGCTCCCCAGGCTAAACCCGCATATTTATTAGCATATTCTACCGCACGTTCACGGTTGTATTTATTTCTTTTGTTGTTTGCTTGTACAGAATCACTATTGGCAAAAGGATGAGGAAATCCGGCCGGCGAATCGGGTATTAAATCCGGGTTTTCTTCAAGGGGATCCAAATACCACTCACGTAGTACCTTCCAATTGCCGTCTATCTTTTTTACTGTCAATGCATGCCGTGTACCGACTCCAAACGATTGTGGCGGCTGGTCAAGTTCTTTGTAGCCATAACATATTTTTGCTGATTGCACCAAAGAAACTTTTGCCAGTTCCCCATCTCTTTTAATCCGGGTGATTCGTATTCCGGGTACCGACTCCGTAAGACTTATACCACGTTTATCTGCCCATGAATGGATATACTGGCCGCGTTTGAGTTCCATTTGGTAGGCGTAACGGCTTCCCCTTAAATTCTGGACATAATACTTATTTATCGTTTCGGGGAGCTGATTTATTAGAAAGGAGTTGCGGTCTTTGTATAACTGCTGCAAGAAAAGCGTGATCTCCTCTTTTACCTTATCCTGTTGTTCATTTAACGCATAAGCATTCAGCGGTGCCAACCCGACAATTAGTGTGATCCCAATAAAAACAAACAAACGGAACAAAGCAATGCCTCCTTATTCTGGTTCAGGGGTTTAACCAAAAGTCATTCCACATTAAGAATTTCCCTAAAAAATAAAAATATGTACGGAGTAGGTCACTGAAAAAGGATAAGTACAAGTTATATTTAGTCCCCTTTGAGGTAACATTGTTTATTTTATTTGAATATGATAATCCTGGTATTTCCTAACATTGTCACCCCTCTTCCCCCCAGCCCTCTGCGGGGGGTTCTTTTTACTTTCTTAGTACCGGAAATGTAATCGAGCCCCATACCCATCAAAATGCTCCCGAATTGGTATACTGTATTTCGGGTTCGGCTGTTGTTTCCAGCGTCATAATAACAACTGAATTTAAAAATGAACCGCTCAAACCAAACGGTATGAACGGTTCAATCCTTATTCAAGCAGCAGTTGAAAACCTTCCAGTTCTTCTTCTGCATCCCGAAAAAGCTGAAGTAAAAGCCGGCTATGATCCCCAAGCTTTTTTTCACTTTCTTGAAAATGTACCCACCGAATAGTAAGCGGCATGGCAACATATCCTGTAAGACAATCCCATAATGCGTCAAGATTATTCCCATAATAATCGGGCAACTCCAATGCTTCTTTCAAAACAGTATGCAGTTGTTCAAGGTTTCCGATTTTCCTGCCATCTAATAAAATATCTTGCAACCCCAGATCCCTCCTATCATTCATTTCATTTGTTGAAATGTCTCGTAATGGTCTTCCGTCTTGTAAATTAAACCATCATTTGAAAATACAATTCTGTCCTTCCCCCGGTGGCCTGATTTATAATTGATATCCGCTTCATGCCAGACTCTTCCTTTTTTGTTAGGTAATTTTCCTTCACGATTTTGATAAATATCACCCCCAATGCTTTTTCCTGGAGCAACATTCTGCAAGTTTCCTTTCTGGGGGTCCCAGCCCAGTTTTTTAGCTTCATTTTTTGTAATGAAATTATCCGGCAATTTGTTATGGGCCTTTAGATAATTTGCCACATCTTCGAAACTGGTCAGGCTATTTGCTGGTTCCGTCTTTTTTTCAGATAAGCCGCAACCAGCGAGAAGAAACAAACTTAATAATACAAACAATACAGTTTTGCAGACTTTCAATACAATTCATCCTCACTTTATTCATCTTGAAGTTGTTATGATTAGACGAATTCGCCTATGGTATTTACGGAGTTGATAATATTTGGTTCCATTTATTATCCAGCTGATAAATACTCTTCTTGATTAATTGGGCATTTTCTCTTCCAGCTTCTTTTCATGTAATTGGGAATATATCCCTTGACGAAGTGCTGACGTAACCTCATCCAACAGAACAATGGATGCATCTTTCAACATCACTCTTGCAATTGCAATCCAAAATCTCATGGCACGACCCGGCCTGGATTTTCTTAAGGCCGGGTCGTATAACATATACTCTATCTTCTTTTATTAAACATTTTGCGACTAAGGTAATGGAAGCTTCATTAGCATACTACTTCTGATCCCATCGTCCTTTCTTTACATAACCTTTTTGCAATGCCCAGTACGACGCCCGTTCCTGATTATTTACTTTATAATGGGCAATCCTTCCTCACTCCATTGCACGATTCCCCCTTGCAAGTTCATAACGTTTGTGTAGCCGTGAGCCTGCAAAATGCTTGCAGCAATTGCCGAGCGCCCTCCTGTCCGGCATTGGACCAGTACCGGCTTGTCGGTTGGCACCTCGTGAATGCGCTCCGGCAGCTTCCCAAGCAGGATATGCTGCGCACCCGGGATATGGCCTTCCTCCCATTCCGCCCCGGAACGCACGTCCACAACTTTCAGTTCCCCGCCTTGAACCTTGCCGGCAATGTCTTTAGGCGTTACCTCAGGATATGATTGCAAACCAGCCATTGCAGCATGGGTATCCCTCCACATCGCGGAAGTTTCAATCATCCCCTCAATCCGGTCGATACCGATGGATCGCATGTCACGGACAATCCCTGGCAGTAGTTCCGCTTCCCCCATAATGTACAACGGCCGTTCGTCGTCTATGAGCCATCCGGCCCATGATGTAAAGGAACGGTTGTAAGGCAGATTAATCGTTCCCTTCACGTGCCCGGCTGCAAAACCCGTGCAAGGCCTCGTATCAATGATAACAGCTCCTCTTTCCACAAGGCCGGCGGCAGCTGCTATCGTTCCCTCGATCAGCTTTGGTTCGGGAAGATGGGAAAGAAGCGCCGGACCTTCCCGGTTCATCCGCTTCATGCGGGGAAAATAAGTTGGGGGCTCGGGCTGCCCGGCTAATAAGGCGGTGGTAAACGCCGACTCATCATCAAAGGACAAGCCCCAATTGAAGCGCTTCTCATAGCCTACAGTAGAGGACGGAATTGCACCGAGCGCCTTGCCGCATGCGCTGCCCGCTCCGTGTGCCGGCCATACCTGCGCATATTCAGGCAACTCCTTGAAGCGCTGAAGAGATTGGAACATCTGCCGCGCCCCCTGCACAGCAGTGCCTGCCAGCCCAACCGCCTTCTCCAGTAGATCCGGCCGGCCAACATCGCCGACAAATACGAAGTCGCCCGTGAAAATGCCCATCGGACAATCAGCTCCTCCACCCCGGTCAGTCAATAGGAATGATACGCTCTCGGGAGTATGTCCCGGTGTATGCAGAACCTCAAATTCGATTCTGCCCACATGGAATCGGTCTCCGTCTTTCACAATCCGGTGCTTGACCTTATCACTCATGAAAGCATAGGACCAATCCGGACCGCCTTCGCCTGATACGTACAGCATTGCCTTGTGTTCTTCCCCTATTTCGCGGACGCCTGATATGAAATCAGCGTGGATGTGGGTTTCCGCAGCGGCAACGACTGTCAATCCTTCAGCCTGTGCCGTCTCTAAATACGGTAGAACATCACGGTCCGGGTCAATAACGATAGCCTCTCCCGTCGCTTGGCAGCCCACGAGATACGAAGCGTGGGCCAGTTTCTCATCATAAAAATAACGCAGCAGCATAAATGCCGCTCTCCCCTTTCTCTGAAACAGTAAACTTCCCCGTTCCTGCCCCTTGCCTGCTGCATTGCCGCTGGCTACATGCGTCCCTTCAGCATGCCGTACCAGTACAACTTCGGCAGCAGATCTTTCTTCAGCACATACATACTGTACCGCTCCTTCGACTGGTCGAACGGGAATGTCTCCCGCGGAATTAAGTCATAATCAAACTCCGCCAAAATAAGCCGATTATACCCAGTTACTAGCGGACAAGACGTATAACCGTCGTAACTTGCATCGGGCGGCTGTCCCGCCAGCACATTCAACACATTGCGGGCCACCACTGGAGCTTGCTTGCGAATAGCTGCACCTGTTTTTGAGGTTGGCAGATTGCTGCAATCTCCCAAAGCAAACACATTCGTGTACCGGACATGCTGCATAGTATGCTTGTCAACCTCAGTCCATCCGCCCGGACCGGCTAGGGGACTATCCCGTATAAAAGACGGGGAAGACATCGGGGGCACGACATGAATCATGTCGTATCGGAATGTCTCCCGTTCCTTCGTGTCCACATGTTCGAAGATAGCTTCCCGGTTGCCGGAGTTAATTTCCACCAGATTGAGTTTGTATTTTGTCGTTATTCCTTTACGCTTCACTACCTGATTGAGTGATGCAGCATATTCCGGGACGGCGAAAATAGATTCATTACCCGAAGCAAAGATAATCTCGCTCTTATCCCTTACACCCGACCGCCGAAATGCATCATCGGCCAGATACATGATTTTCTGTGGCGCGCCACCGCACTTGATGGGTGTATTCGGATGCGTGAAAATCGCGGTACCGCCGCGGTATTCACGGATTGACCTCCAGGTGCTGTCCACGTAATTGTAATCATAGTTGCTGCAGACGCCATCGCGCCCGATACATTCCCTCAACCCTTTGATCCGGTCCCAATCCACCTGGATTCCCGCTGCAACAACAATAACATCGTATCGGACGATGGTTCCGGTTTTGGTTACGATACGGTTTTCAACCGGGTGGAAATACGCGACCCTCTCCTGAAGCCAGTCGGCTCCCTTCGGAATAAGCGATTGTTGGTTGCGCTCT
>Ga0224750_1036_pt1 | contig 13990 bp, 10 predicted proteins | sample LIM_F_Vancomycin_2_FD_182072 | JGI IMG/M metagenome (GOLD analysis project Ga0224750, IMG submission 182072) | Enriched cells from gastrointestinal tract of the lab mouse from Pacific Northwest National Laboratory (PNNL), Richland, Washington... | ecosystem: Host-associated > Mammals > Digestive... | reverse complement strand
ATCATCTTCCTCTACCCAGCCAAGATCCCCGCCGTTATTAGCGTAGTCGTCAATCGACCGGTCCCGGGCCAGCTTAGCAAAATCGTCGCCTTTGCTGAAAGCAGCAACTACCTTGTTCGCCTGCTCCCTGGTTTTTGTTGTAACCCGGCGAAGATGCATTTCCCTTTTTTTCGCATATTCCTCAGGATGAGCCTGGATGTAATCCTGAATTTCAGAATCAGAAACTTGAATGTCTTTGGTTGCAACTTTCTCCAGAAGCAGCTTGTAATATACATCATCCTTTACTTCCTGCCTGCTCATGCCAAGCTGTTCCTTCATGGATTGGTAAAAAACTTCCTCACTCTCATAAGCCTGCATCATTACCTTCAGTTCTTTGTCAATATCCGCATCAGAAACCTGAAGGCCTCCAGACTGCGCCTCCATTTTGATAGCTTCCCGGTCAAGCATCTGATTAAGCACAGAACTGCCGTAATGGGTTATCAAATTTTGTTCCAAATCACCTTTGCGAATCTTCGTTTTGCCTATTTCAGCTATCACCGTCCCGTTTCCGGAAGCCGCGCCGGTAAAACCAAAGATCACAAAACAAACCAAAACTACCACAGCCAGAGACAGTCCGCCAATGACCGCCCATAACAGTTTAATATTGCGCATGGCAATTCCCTCAACCCACTATTTGTTTAATGTGTTCAATAATTCCTTTAATTCTTCTACGTTAAACTGATACTTTCCGTTGCAAAAATGACATACAATCTCTGCTCCCTCTTCTTCTATGAGGGATTTCAGCTCATCACGCCCCAGGCTGATCAAGGTGTTCTTCACTCTTTCACGGGAACAGAAACATTTGAAATACACGGGGGATTTCTCAAGGATTTGCACAGAAGGCAGAATATCGGCCAATATATCCTCGAGAGACTTGCCTTGATCCAATAATGTTGATATAGGAGGAACCCCTGCAAGCTGCTGCTCAATCTCGGTAATAGCCTGGTCGGAAAGTCCCGGAAGAAGTTGAATAATCCACCCTCCAGACGCTCGAACCGTATAATCCACGTCTACGAGTACACCTAGGGCGACGGCAGAAGGAGTTTGTTCGGATTTGGCAAAGTAGTGCGTGAAATCCTCGGCCAATTCTCCTGAAACAATGGGAATGCTTCCCCTGTAAGGCTCTTTCAGCCCCAGATCCTTAATGATATACAAAAAACCGTCTGTTCCTACTACGCCCGCTACATCCAGTTTACCGACCGCATTCAAAGGGAGATCTACAAGCGGTTCACTCACATATCCTCTTACTTCTCCCTTAGCGTTCGCATCCACCACAATCTGTCCAATCGGTCCTCCGCCTTTCACCTGAACCGTCAGCTTCTCTTCCCCTTTCAGCATTGCACCCATCATAAGGGCGGCTGCTGCAGTTCGGCCTAAAGCGGCGGTAGCTACGGGAGTAGTTCCGTGTCTTTGTCGCATTTCTTCTGTCAGATGGGTCGTTTTCACAGCAAATGCCCGGACTTTACCATCCATAGCCGTACCGCGGATTAAATAGTCTTTCATGCTTCTACCTCATTTACAACTTTCGTCAGTTTTCTTTATTTTGCGTTCTTTTCGTAAATAAAGCGCAGCCCTTCCAAGGTTAACAAGGGATTCACTACGGAAATAGTCCGGGATTCACTGGCGATCATCTCGGCCAAACCACCGGTAGCTACTACTTCAGGGCTTGTGCCGTATTCTTCGATTATTCGTGAAACAATACCGTCCACCTGTCCTACATAACCATAAACGATGCCGGCCTGCATGGCGGAAATCGTGTTTTTGCCTATTACGCTTTTAGGCTTTATCAGCTCAATGCGGGGCAGCTTGGCAGCGCGCTGGTATAGGGCTTCCGTAGAAATACCGATACCGGGTGCAATTGCACAACCCAAGAGCTGTCCGGACGCATCGATATAATCATAAGTTGTAGCTGTACCAAAGTCTACTATGATGCACGGTGCCCCATAAAGCTCCAAAGCCGCTACAGCATTAACAATCCGGTCTGCCCCCACTTCCTTGGGATTATCAACGCGAATGTTCAGGCCGGTTTTTATTCCAGGTCCTACTATGTAGGGAGCCCTATTTAAGTATTTTAAACAAAGTTCTTCAAGGACAAACATAAGTGGAGGAACGACCGAAGAAATAATTACGCCTTCGATTCGTTCGACGCTGATGCCCGCTAGGCGGAAGAGGTTGTAAATCAGGACTCCATATTCATCACTGGTTCCCGAACGGTTCGTGCTGATCCTCCAATTACGGTGTAAAGCACTCCCCTCGTATAGGCCAAGTACAATATTCGTATTTCCCACATCTACAACTAAAATCACTGGAGATCCCCTTTCCTGTTGTTCAAGTCCAGGCTGATATCCAGTGCAGGCACGGAATAGGTAAGCCTGCCGACAGAAATGACATCCACTCCGGTTTCCGCAACCTGCTTAATGGTTTCCAGACTGATGGATCCCGAAGCTTCCACTATAACATGGGGCAGTTCCCGCTTGACACGCTTTACCGCCTCTTTCATCTGGTCAGGTTGCATATTATCCAGCATGATGATGTCGGCCTTGGATTTAATTGCCTCCTCAAGCTGCTGCTCATTCTCCACTTCCACTTCAATTTTCATCGTATGGGGAATGGCATCTCTAGCGGATAGAATAGCCTGCTGAATACCCCCGGAGCCTTTTATATGATTATCTTTGATCATAACTGCATCATAAAGGCCGAACCGGTGATTATGACCTCCGCCTACACGGACCGCATATTTTTCGAGAAGACGATGGCCCGGTGTTGTTTTTCGAGTATCGACAAGCCTAACAGGCAGCCCTTCCAAAGCATGAACAAATTGTCTGGTCCTTGTAGCTATGCCTGATAAACGCTGCAATAAATTTAAGCTGAGCCGCTCTCCCATTAAAAGGCTGCGGGTACTTCCCTTCACAACGGCGATAATTGTTCCCTTGGAAATGGATCGGCCCTCCGTCACTTGAGGCCTAAAGTCTAATTGAGAGTCTACTAGAGTAAAGACGGCACGGGCGACCTCTAACCCTGCAAGTATTCCGTCTTCTTTCACATGAATAATGCCTTCTGATTCATGTTGTTCAGGTATGGTGGACAAGGTGGTTATATCCCCGGTCCCCAGATCTTCCTCCAGCCACGTTTCCAGCAGAGGATATAATTTTCGCATATTCAATTGGGGTATAGCTTCAGACATTAGGTAAACACTCCTCCACTGCTTCCTTGCGTATAAACGAGATATGCTTAATCCAGGTATCGTCATGACTTTCTGGATAATCCTCACGGAAGTGCCCGCCTCTGCTTTCTTCTCTTTCCAATGCGGCTTGAGCTGTCAAAAGAGCACAGGTCAACAGGTTGGCAAATTCGTATTCTTCCCTCTTGGTAAGACTGCTTTCAAAAATAGGAAGCTGCCTCGTTAGCTCTTCTAAGGCTCTTAGCAAGCCCGCCTGTGAACGGGTAACCCCGACATACCGGACCATAATCTTTTGGAGTTTTGAACGGCGTTCCACCATAGGTTGCCTAGGTGCTTCTCTTCTTCTTTCCCGTATTTCCATGGGTGAAAAATCCGGTAAAGCCGAGTATTCCTTGATACGGCTTACAATCCGCCGTCCAAATACAATTGCTTCCGACAATGAATTGCTTGCCAGCCGGTTAGCCCCATGTACACCAGTGGAAGATACTTCCCCGCATGCGAACAGGCGTTTAACCGTAGTTTCCCCGTAAAGGTCTGTCTTCACCCCGCCCATCATATAATGGGCCGCCGGGGCAACCGGAATCCAATCTGAGGTTAGATCCAGGCCGTAATGAATACAGGTTTCATAGATAGTAGGAAAACGTTGCCTGATAAAGCTTTCGGACATATGGGTAATATCCAGATATACAAAAGTGGAATTTGTTCTCTCCATTTCATTGACAATGGCTCTGGCCACAACATCACGCGGTGCAAGTTCCAATTGGGGGTGATAGAAATTCATGAACCGCTCCCCCCGTGTATTCCGCAAATATGCACCTTCCCCCCGAACAGCTTCGGAAATGAGAAAACGCGGTGCCCCGGGATAACAAAGCGCCGTTGGGTGAAACTGAATAAATTCCATATCCCGGATCTCGGCTCCGGCCCTGTATGCCATCCCAATGCCATCTCCTGTGGCAATATCCGGATTTGTTGTATAGCGGTATAACTGCCCGGCACCTCCGGAACATAAAACTGTTGACTCCGCCTTGACAAATACTTTTGTACCGTCGGGCTTTTGTACCAGAGCCCCGTAGCATATACCTTCCCTAGTAACAAGATCAATCACAAAATGGGCATCCCACAGTTCAATGTAGGGAATTTGCCGGGCTTTCTCCGATAAAGCCCTAATAATTTCCGCTCCTGTAGCATCTCCATGAGCATGCAGGATTCTTCTCTGACTGTGAGCTCCTTCTCTGGTTAATGCAAGCTCGCCATTCTCCTCGTCAAACTGTGTTCCTAGACGAATCAGTTCCTGAATCCCTTCAGGTCCTTCATTGACGAGGATATCCACTGCTTCCCTGGAGCACAAGCCCGCCCCCGCAAAGAGGGTATCCTGTAAATGATACTCGGGAGAATCCTCTCTGGAAACAACAGCAGCTATTCCCCCTTGGGCATATCTGGTATTACTATCGAGCAGTGATTTCTTGGTAATCAGAAGTACGTTCTTGCTCTCGCTTGCCTGAATGGCAGCATAAAGCCCTGCAATACCCGCTCCAATAACCATAACATCGGTCTGAACCCAAGGGATTACAGAGAGGTTAAAATCCGTTAAATATCTGGGTATCATGTTTATCACCAGTCCCAAGAGAAAGAGTAGCGCATGCTACTTCACCTGTAACATGCGCTCTAAAGAAAGTCTGGCCTGATCGGCAATATGGGCAGGCACAAAGACCTCCGGCTGCATGGTTTCCAGACAGCGTGCCACCTTTTTCAAATTGTTGACTTTCATATTCGGGCAGACCAGATATTTAGTTGCAAAGTGAAACGTTTTCTGGGGGCTGTCCAGCCGGAGCTGATATCCTGTTCCATCTTCCGTACCTACGATAAACTCCTGACAACCGGACTCCCTGCAGTATTTGAGAATGGCAGTTGTGCTTCCCACAAAATCCCCCATAGCTACAACCTCAGGGCGGCATTCGGGATGTACCACAAATTGGGCGTTCGGATGTTTGACCTTCATGTCTTCTACATCTTTGACCGTCAGCATGTCATGGGTATTACAGTAGCCTTCCCAAATAATCATGTTTTTGTTTGTGAATTTTGATACATAACTGCCCAAATTTTTATCCGGTACCCATATTATTTCGTCGGTCTCCACTGATTCAATCACTTTAACCGCATTGGCAGAGGTACAACAAATATCGGTTTCCGCTTTAACATCAGCCGAGGTATTAATGTAGGCAACTACAGTAGCATGCGGGTGCTTACGCTTTAGCTCCTTGAGGCCCTCAACATTCACCATATCGGCCATAGGACAGCCTGCGCGTTCATCCGGTATAATCACCTTTTTGTCCGGAGCCAGTATCTTGGCGCTCTCTCCCATGAAGTGAACACCACAGAAGACAATTATATCCGCATCTGTTTCTGCCGCTTTTTGTGCCAGCAAGAACGAATCTCCGCGAAAGTCGGCAATATCCTGAATCTCATCCCGCTGATAGTAATGAGCTAGAATGATCGCATTCCGCTCTTTTTTTAGCTGTTTGATTCGTTCCTTCAATTCCTTCGTTTGCTCTGCTTTCCTTTGCAAAGCCAAGGCTTCCATAACCGGCTTCCTCCCCTAATTTGCAACCCGGCATTTCTCTCTCCGGCTTGAATGTTAATCATCCACGATTCAATGCTAAATATAAAGTTTACAATTAATTTACACAACCCCGGAGCCACTGTCAATTAGAAAAAACCGGACGGCACAAGGAGTGCGTCCGGTTCTTGGTCACAATTGCTTATTCATCTTTTTTATCTTTTTTGATGTCTGGATTCTCCTCTTGGGCGGGTTGATCCTTTTTATCTTCAGGATGTTCTTTATGGTTAGCCTCTTTGGACTCTTCAGGAGCTGAAATAGTTTCTTCATTGTTTTTTGCCAGCTCTTTGCTTTGTCTGGAAGCATCCTGGCCTTGAATGTTAACCTTTACATCATCAGGTTTTTCTTCAAGTTTACCATGTTCCAAAAGCTGAATAATTTCATCCTTATCAAGCTGCTCTTTCTCCAAGAGAGTTTGAGCAACCAGATGAACCTTGTCTTTATGCTCAGTCAAGATCTGCTTAGCACGGTCATAACATTCCAGTGTTATGCGCTGCATTTCCTGATCGATTTCGTAAGCGATGGCATCACTGTAATTTTGCTCGTGGCCGATATCCCGGCCCAGGAATACCTGTCCCTGAGTACTGCCGAATTGCATCGGTCCGAGTTTCTCACTCATACCGAATTCCATCACCATCTTACGGGCAATACCGGTAGCACGCTGGAAGTCACTGTAGGCTCCTGTTGCGATTTCTCCTATGAAAAGCTCCTCAGAAACACGTCCTGCGAGGAGTCCGGTAATTTTGTCCAGAAGTTCCGATTTCGTATTCATCATACGGTCCTCGCCTTCTTTAGGCAGCATCATAACATAGCCGCCGGCGCGTCCCCGAGGAATAATCGTAACTTTATGAACCATATCGGCATTCTCCGCATAGTAACCTACGATAGCGTGGCCCGATTCGTGATAAGCCACGGTTTTCTTCTCTTGCTCGCTGATGATTCGGCTTTTCTTTTGAGTACCCACAACTACACGGTCGAACGCTTCTTCGATTTCGCTCATGGAAATATCTTTCCGATTACGCCTAGCGGCAATCAGAGCCGCTTCGTTAAGCAAATTCTCAAGGTCCGCACCAGTGAAACCGGTCGTATACCGGGCCAAAGAATCCAGCTTCACGTCATCGGCAATCGGCTTGTTACGGGAATGTACTTTCAATACGGCTTCACGTCCTTTTACATCCGGACGGTCAACTGTTATCTGACGGTCAAAACGGCCCGGACGCAGGAGGGCAGGGTCAAGAATATCCGGTCTGTTCGTTGCCGCGACGATAATAATACCTTCGTTAGCCCCGAAACCATCCATTTCTACAAGTAATTGGTTAAGTGTTTGCTCACGCTCATCATGGCCGCCCCCAAGACCGGCTCCACGCTGGCGTCCTACCGCATCAATCTCGTCAATAAAGATGATACAAGGCGCGTTCTTTTTAGCATTTTCAAACAGGTCACGTACGCGGGATGCACCCACACCGACAAACATTTCAACAAAGTCCGAACCGCTTATGCTGAAAAATGGTACACCGGCTTCTCCGGCTACGGCTCTGGCAAGCAGGGTTTTACCTGTTCCCGGAGGACCATTCAACAAAACCCCTTTCGGGATTCGGGCACCCACGGCAGAAAATTTACGAGGGTCCTTAAGAAATTCAACGACTTCGACAAGCTCTTGTTTTTCTTCATCCGCACCGGCTACGTCCTGGAACGTAACCCGCTTCTTCTCTTCGTTATATAATCGGGCCCGGCTTTTGCCAAAGTTCATCACTTTGCCGCCCCCACCCTGGGCTTGATTCAACATGAAGAAGAATAAGATGAAAATAATTACAAATGGAACGATCCCGGTTAACAGGGTGAGCCATCCGCTATCCCCATCCATCTTCTGATACTCTTCCGTCTTGACGTCGCTTTCGGCGATCATCTGGAAAAGATTAGGATCTACTGGGGCACGAGTAATAAAGCTCTTCTTATCCTGACTTTGTGGATTTTTGTACTTACCTGTTACAAGATAAGTGTATCCATCCCATTTGAGGGTGACGGATTCCACGTTTTTGCTGGATAGCTCTTGACGGAATTGGGTATAGGATATTCCATCCTTTTGATCATTCTGGTTGCTTATAAAATGAACAATACCGACAGTAACCAGGAAAATAAGTAAATAAAAAGCGGTATTCCGGATAAAGCGATTCATCCGCTACCTCCTCTCACGGCACACTTTTATTATTTTACCACAGCATGTTTAAGCATCACAAGAAATGGCTCAACATACGGGTTGTGTAATGCTTAATTGGAATAGATCTCAGGCTTTAACACACCGATAAAAGGAAGGTTCCGATATTTTTCGGCATAATCCAGTCCATATCCCACAATAAAAGCATCATCAATTTTAAACCCGACATAATCAGGTTCCAAATCTACAGTTCTTCTGGCCGGTTTATTAAAAAGCGTAACTACGGAAACGGATTTTGCGTTTCTCCGCTTCAAAACATCAATTAAATAACTTAAAGTAAGTCCACTGTCTATAATATCTTCGACAATCAGAATGTCTCTGCCTTCCACGGATGTATCCAAATCTTTAATAATTTTTACAACGCCGGAAGATTTTGTTGAAGCTCCATAACTGGATACAGCCATAAAATCAATTTCCAGCGGTACGGTCATTTGTTTAACCAAATCCGCCATAAAAATAAAAGCGCCTTTCAGCACACAGATGACCAAAGGGTTCCGGCCCTTAAAATCTGCGGACAGCTTGCCCCCTAATTCTTTAATTTTTTCCTGAATTTGTTCTTCCGTAAAAAATACTTCTTGAATGTCGTTTAACAAGGATGTACCCCCTACTTTATAGTATGAAAACAAGTAAATTCACATTCTAACGAATGATTGGATCGCCAGAATGGAAACATTTCACCCGCAGCAGGCGCTTGGTTTCCGGGGTAACCAGAGCATGCCCAGAACGCCTCATACCGGGAATCCATAATATCTTGTCATCCGCATCTGTCAAGAGCGGAATACGGTCTCTCCGGCTTGGCGCAATCTTAGCATCAATGAACATATCTTTTACCTTTTTAGAGCCGTTTAAACCCAGTACTTCCATTCGGTCTCCATCCTTCCTGCTGCGAAGACACAAAGGCTTATTCAGCCCGTCCCAGTCGAAACACGCTTCATCGCGGCTGGAAGGGATATATGCGGAATCCGGTATATTAGAAATCAGCTCTTCCACAGTAAACTTTATCTGCAGACCCGATTCCGGGACAGATATATGTTCAGAGGACTGCTCCAATCGGACAAAATAGGAAAAACTCCTCGCCGCTTCCGTTTCCTTCTGAATGCGAATTGCCTCATACTCCCGGATAAAGAGTAACTCTTCAGGCAAATTCAAGCGGACGTTGGAGTGAGCATCCTGCAAAATCGCCAGGCGAATTTGTTCCACGGTGATAAAATCAATTTGTTCCGCCTGTAAAGCAAGATAATTTAATATTAGTTTAATCACACGTCTTTGTAAAGCAAGATGCAGAGAAAGAAAGGCAGTCCGCCCAAAGGAATACGAATCCTTTTGGCATTTTACCAGCGAAGACATCTCACGCCTTGCTTGTTCATCCATATAATCATCTTCACCTTTTACCATTTCAGCCAGCCGGTTTAAAGCCTCGCGAAGATGTTCATTATAGGAAGAAAGAAAAGGAAGTACATCCAAGCGCACTTGATTGCGGAAATATTTGCGGGAATCGTTACTGCTGTCCCGAAAAAAATGCAATTGATGTTCATGGCAATAGCTTATTACCTCATTTTTGTATATACGAAGCATAGGCCGGACCAGTTCCACATTTTTTTCTTTTCTCTTGATAGGAATACCGGTAAGGCCGGAGAGGCCCGTCCCCCTGACTATTCTCATCAATACGGTTTCCGCCTGATCATCCGCGTGATGAGCGAGTGCTATTTTGTCCGCATTATATACATTTGCAATCTTATGTAAAAATTCGTATCTTTTTTCTCTTGCCGCCACCTGAGGATTCAGCGATGTCTCCCGAATATAGGCAGGAACGTCAATCACTCCGACTTCACAGGGTATACCAAGGCCGGATGCAAAGGACATCACATATTTTGCCTCTTCCGCGGACTCTTCTTTCCGAAACTGATGGTTAACATGAGCAGCAATCACCTTCCACCCCTGCTCATCCGAAAGCCTGTACAGCATATGAAGGAGGGCAATGGAATCAGGACCTCCCGATACTGCAACTACTACCGTATCCCCGGCTTGAAACAGGTTCTGTTCATGAATGGTTTGTTTTATTTTATCCAGCAGAACCACTGTCCCATCTCCTCCTTACAACACCGAAAACAAGTCACTCTTCTAACGCAGATGAAAATAATACAGGGTAGTGCCGAGCATCAACAAAGACACAAAAAAGCAGACCTTTACCCAGGAGGGATGGCTGGATGAAACGGCGTTCTTAGGTTTAGCATAAAGCTGCTTCCACAAAAGCACCGCTTCCCTGGTTCCTGAGAAAGTACCGCGAAGAGCCCGGAGTAAAAACGGGGATAACTTTTTTAAACAGGGGTTTGCCTTAATCACTTCTTCGAGCATGTCAATGCTTCTATTCTGAGGCAGCATCAACGCAGGATCTCCCAGCGAATTTTTGCCGGCTACAGCCAAGATGACCATAACTGCAAAGGAAAACAAGTCATAACCTTCCTCTGCCAGACGTTCCCCCGCATTCCAATATCCCCGGTCATACATCTCCGTAAATTGTTTGACCGCTTTTCCCTTTGGTGTGACGCCTCCGAAATCGATTAATTCGGCTTGCCCGTATCCGCAGACCACCATATTTTCGATTTTCAGATCCCCAAATATCCACCCGTTTGCGTGCAGGTCCCGGAGCCTTTTCAAAATTTGCAGGCCGATCATATAAATCCAGTCTATCCCCATATCCGCCAAAAAGGAAAGCAGGGGTTTTCCTTCTATGTACTTCATGACAAAAAAAGGGGTTTCTTTCCCCTGAATAACCGCATCATCCACATCAATTAAATATCCCCGAAACGTTGTAGTTTTTTCGGATACTTCCTTGAGGGCATTGACCTCTGACTGATGATCCAGCGGATCAAACCCTATCTTCATAGCATACCTCTGCTGGCCGCTGCGCACAAGCATGACCTGGCCATTAGCTCCTGCACCCAGCAGCTTTTCTACAAGATAAGCCCGGCCGTTCCACTTTCCCTTCAAGGTCATGCCCGGAACCAGGCTATCTTTATACCACGTAGTCACTCAACATCCCATCCTCGTCACTTGACGGCGGTCTTCCTGACACATATTGAACTACGCGCAGCAAGGCCGGCCCAGTGGGTGTGGTACCCTTCATGTTTAATTTATAGAACATCTTGTCTATATTTGCAAGTTCTGACGTCCATCCGGCATCCATCTCCACGTGTTCCTCAGAACCGGACTTTCCGGGAAAATGGAATACAGCCAATTCGCTGTGGCCGGAACGGGAGCGCAAACTTAACAGAAGATCACGAATTGCTTCCCTGACTGCATTCAGTTTAGGTTTCATACTGGCACTTGTATCAATCAAGAGAGCTACTTTCAGATCAGTACTCTCACTAAGCTCGTCTATTAGATGAACTACTTCCGACCGTTTGCCTGGAGGAAGCCCTGTAATTTCAGAAGTGCCTAAAATCTGCTGGAGCTCTTTGCTTACCACCTCCTGCATGGATTGAACTACCGTTTTCCGTGTCATCATTTGGACGGTTTGTGTAAGCAGATGCGCCGGAGCAATACGGCTCATCCCCCCCCCTGCTTCCGCAATCTCCCTGATTTCTTCTGCACCAAGAATTCCAAGTTCACCCTGGTCGACAACACCGATCACATTGACCGTTATGCCTTCCTCTTTGGCATGTGCAGCTGCCACTACCGGACTCACTCCGACATTGGAACAACCGTCGGTTATCAATAAGATTTGTCTCATTTATTACCCTCCTAACCAGCTTGCTAGTGTTGTATCACTAGTTTCGCCAAGTTGGAAGGCACTTAATCAAATCTTCTTCACAAAATAACCTATTTTCATAGACAAGACAAACCTGCTTGCCCGGAAACCCGCTTCATTTGAAAACAGTTTGCATAGGCCGGTGAGAAAATCCCTCCAGCCGCTGCCCGTAACCCATGAAAAGGATTGGAATTAGCGATATTATCAAGGATTCAAAGGCGGACGTAAATTCTCACGGGATATACGATCCCGGTCAAAAAGGTTTGTCCGCCCGTTTCAGCTTCTCCTCCTTTAAACTCTATTTTTGCACCAACATAACAATACGATAAGGCGGACCATCCATCATCAGCTCACCACCTTCGGACGTTCCACTCTGTGAAGTCCTGGCCACTGGAAGGTTGCCCATTCCGGTCTGTATTTCTCCACCCGGGCTACAACAACGGTCATATCATCATGAACATCCCCCCTATGATATTTCATGACTTGGTCCAGCAAAGCATCCGCGATCTCCTGTGGAGTTTCCGCTTGAAGTTCATGAATGACCCTTTTCATCCAGACTTCTTTATTCACGGTATGCCCGGGAGCGTCATATATACCGTCCGTCATCATAATTAACGTATCTCCGGGCTGAAGCTGGACACTGACCAGATCAATATCAATGTCCTGAATAATCCCTACAGGCAAATTGTTGGCACTGATCGGAATCACCTGACCGCTGCGTTTAATAAAGCTGGGAATCGAACCTATTTTCATAAATGTTGTCTCCGCACTGTATAAATCGATCAGAGCCATGTCGACCGTGGCATACATTTCTTCAGGAGAACGAAGGAGCAGTACGGAATTTACGGATTTGATCGCCAGTTTCTCATCCATACCTGACTGAAGCAGCTGCTGCAGAATGCTTAGTGCTGTAGAACTTTCAGCCCGGGCCCGTTCCCCGTTTCCCATCCCGTCGCTAAGGGCTACAGCGAATTTACCATTGCTGAGCTCCACTGTACTAAAGCTGTCCCCAGATAATAAATCCCCCCCTTTCGCAGCACTTGCTATGCCTGTTTCCACCTCATATTCCTTCGCCGAACCAAAAATGACGGTAGCCAGCCCCTCCGAACGCGGCAATTTCTCTTCACTGATTACAGCAATATGTTCATCCAAAATTTCACTTAACATGGGTGCAATAATTTTGCGGCATTCGTCATATCCGTGTGTATATTGATGAACAACCTCTATCTCCACGTTGCCTTCATCCAGACTGATAATTTCAATAGAGTGGATGGAAAGCCCCAACTGTTCAAGTGCCGAACGGATCTGCTCTTCCTGGATGAATAATTCCTGGCCTTCCCTCTGAATTTCTTTGGCCAGATCGTTCATAATCTGAGAAACTCCGGATAATTGATCTGCTACAAGCTGCCTGCTCTCGGCAATTTGCTGTTTCCAACGCAGATTATTTTGATAAAGATTATACTGCTGCTTCATGATATTGAGCACCTGCTCCGTCTTGTGGCAATGCTGCTTCCATTCTCGTAGAATTTGCTTTTTTTGAAAGTTCGGATTCAGTTCAATCTCTGTCATCATGCCTGTCATATATTCATAAGTCTGATAAAAATTTTTCTCCCAGCAGGAAGCCTGTTTCCGGCACGTAATACATGTCTTTTGTGAAACAGCCTCAATAAAATGAGACATCTGGTCCTCCTGATTATCCTTTGTCTTTTCTGCCGTTACTTGCTTAAAGCTTTGTGAAAGCTGCTGAAATACATCTGAAAACTGTCTTACCCGGCCTGCCGTTACATCTCTTACTTTTTTCGCATAATCCTGCTGGGATTTCACATGCTCCTGCGTGCCCGGAACGTACTTGGATAAAGTCTTCACCAGACTTTTGGGGGTAAGCAGGAACAGCGTAACGGCGACAAGAGACTCCAATGTGGAATTAAATACTTCAGCCTGACTTCCCATGTAAACGGACAATATGGAAGTGCCAAGAAACATACCAAACCCGACTGCCATTCGTTTTCCCTCTTTTAACAAACCGGCGAGCATTCCGGAAAAAGCAAGTAAACTCATCTGATAGACAGCGTTCACGTTAGCCAGACTCAGGATTAATCCCGTGATTACTCCAACGGAAGCCCCAAGGGGCGCTCCCCCTACCAAAGCAAAGACAAGAATCAGATACCGGGAAATGATATGTTCAAC
>Ga0224750_1035_pt1 | contig 14339 bp, 12 predicted proteins | sample LIM_F_Vancomycin_2_FD_182072 | JGI IMG/M metagenome (GOLD analysis project Ga0224750, IMG submission 182072) | Enriched cells from gastrointestinal tract of the lab mouse from Pacific Northwest National Laboratory (PNNL), Richland, Washington... | ecosystem: Host-associated > Mammals > Digestive... | reverse complement strand
TTCGAGAAGGCGGAAGGTCCCGACAATGTTGGTCGTGATGAAGTCTTCCGGACCAAGTATTGAACGATCAACGTGAGACTCGGCGGCAAAGTTGACGATCGCGCGTGGCTTGACCCTGGACAAAAGCGACCGGACAAAATCCACGTCACCTATGTCGCCCTGGACAAACGAGTGTCGCTCGTCACCTTGCAGATCGGCTAGATTATGGAGATTTCCTGCATAGGTAAGCTTATCGAGCGTAACGATCGGGGCGTCCTCACTCGCGCGCCAATCGAGCACGAAATTCGCGCCGATAAAGCCAGCGCCACCCGTAACGAGAATGGGATGCGATCCGTCTGTTCGCAGGGCAGTAACGACAGTCATCCCAACAGGTTCCCGGAGATGCGCAGCAGAGCGTCTCAGCTACCGTGGTTGCTCTTCAGCGCGGGCTTGGATTGAGGAGCGCTCGTGATCGGGTTCGACGCTGGGTTGTAGTCGGCGAGGCCAATCAGGTCAATAATCGGGAGTGCCTGCGGGGGCAATCCGAGGTAGGCCGCTGACGGCTAAACTGGCAGGTCAGGCGACGATGTCTGCGAACCGGTTTCGTTGAGAGCGCTTATGACAAGATGCAACAGCGGACCGTCACCCGAGACGATTTTCGCGCCATGGTCGCCGTCGGCGCGAACAAGAACAGCCGTGTCACCCGGCCGATGGCTGACATCGGACGCTCTCGCGATGGAAAAATCGCCGAGTTTTTGGCCCTGGTCCCTTGCAATTGCATATAAGCGGCTCCGGCTGCATGCCTCGTCAGCGACGAAGGTGACATGAGCTTTGTCCCGCAGGGCGCTTGCGACCTCGACGATGTTGGGCCATGGGCGATTACGGCTGACCAGGCCAGGACCTCGCAGGACCAGGTTTCTATCCCCGTTGGATGAACTGCGTTGCGCGACCCAGTTTATGCTCTCGAAATGCGGAGGCGTTGCAGTGCCAAAGACGCGCTCCGCAATGAAGTTTCCCCACCTCTCGACAAATTTGCGATGATTGCGATGAATAATGGTTGCTCGGCGCGGATTGCTCCAGATTGTTTTCGAAGTCGCGCCTTCCTTATGGATAACGGCAGTGCCGACGCAGCAGTAGGTGAACAGTCCCATGGCGCGAAGGCGCAACATTAAATCAACATCTTCGAAGTATCCCGGATCGAATAACGGATCGAACCCACCCGCCGCCAGAAAGACGTCGCGGCGCATCAGCAGGCATGCGGCGGAGCAGTAGTCGACGATGTGCAGGCCCGCTTGGGATAGAATGTTGGCCGGCAAGCGCGCCAGACCATGACGTATCGTCCAGCCATCGGGGCGAACGTATCCGCCGGCTTCCTGTAATCGGCCATTCGGATATCTCAGTTCCGCTCCTACAGCTCCCGCGCGGTGGGCAGTCTTCAGCGCGTGCAGGAGGGGGGCGATGTATCCGGGCGTCACCACGACATCGTTGTTGAGAAGCAGAACAGCGTCGCCGCGTGCGGCCTCGGCACCGATGTTGTTGGCTTCTCCAAAATAGAGATTCTGATTGAGTTCAATCAACCGTGCGTCATGCAGGCCACAGGCATCGCGAACAATCGATTTTTCGTGAGGCTTGCTGCCGTTATCGACAACGATGATCTCATACGCGACGTTTGATGTGTGGGCCCGGATGCTCGCAAGGCATTCCTGCGTCATCCGCCCCATATTCCAGTTCAATACAATGATCGAAAGATCGGGAATCTTCTCCATCACAAATCTATATGTGATCTTCGCCGCGGGACCGGCGCCACCTCCATTTATCGGCAAGCTGCCGATATCGATACACAATTCGCCAGGTTGGCGACGACATCGAATCGTGCAGGAGCGCGGTGACCAGATTCATTCTTGCCTCCAGCTCCGCGTTGCGGTCTTTGAGTGCCGCAAGCTCGTCGCAATTATCCATTCGAATCGGTGCCTCCGCAGGAGATGCGAACCCATCAACCATTGCTAGACAACATGATTTTTCAGGTCTAGGCCAAAAAATCAATATACTGGATGTTCTCAGCAGCGTGCGCTGTGTCGTGGTTTGAGAAGCGACAGGCAGAAAGCACCGCAAGGTACCGGGGTGGCATGAAAGTCAGAGATCTGGTCAGGGATACCGAATGGATTCCCGGTTCGGACTATGTTGATGGGCAAAAGCCTGCAATTTCGGTCCTGTTGCCGACATTCCGGCGCGGCGCCAGCGGTCTATTTCGGAAAGCCGTAAAGTCTGTTCTTGGCCAGACACTGCACGATATCGAGCTGATTATCGTCGACGACGCGAGCACTGACGGCACCGCCGATCAAATTGCGGAATTCATGCGCGAGGACGGCCGGGTGAGCTGCCTGCGTCATCCAAACAATATCGGTTTGCCTGCGGTTTCCGAATTTGAAGCTTTTATGAAGTCGCGCGCCGATTACATCGCGTTCGCTTTTGACGATGATATATTCTACCCGGATGCCTTCGCGCAGTTGCTTCAGCATAGTTTGCAGAATCCGGACCGGGTATATTTTGGTTACGTGACCATGTTTGCAAGGCACGATTATTCGTCGAATGTAGAATCTATACGCCTCGGGTGTCCGTTAGCTGATCACAATTTGCAAGGCCGGAATCTGATCTCAAATTCCGCAGTCCTGCTCCCCCGTTCTGTAATTGATGCTTTTGGGTTTTATGATCCACACATCATTATGGCTCGACTTTGCGATTGGGATCTGTGGCGCAGAGTATCCGAGCGATACTTATTGCAATACGTCGATGTTAGTGTTGGGGAAGTGACGGGACCCGCAACGGAGGACTCGCTTGGAAAAACGTATCCCTTAGTGATGAGCGCGACGGAGGAGTGGATGCGTGCCGGTGCCAGGAGGCTTACGTCTCAAGATTACTTCGATATTGACGTGTTTTCATCTCGACCGGAGATATCCACGCGTACTGCAGGCGTAATTGACGATCTCGTTATGGCTCACGTGGCCAACCGGCCATGGCTCAGAAATCATTTTGAAGAAAGCAATGACTCGAAAACCATTGTTGTTCTTACGTCGTCTTACGACGCGTCCACATCGCTATACTTTGACAATCTTCCATTGTCGGTTCGCGGGCGAATTAGAATCGTGCTGTCAGAGAGGCATCTCGAACTTACAGAGCTGGCATCTGCCTCCTGCGTAATAGTTGTGCGGCATTTTGATATTCACGAGGAGTGGATAGATGCAGCAAATCGAATGAGGGTTCCTCTATACTATTTCCTTGATGACAATTTTGTTGAGTTGGCGTCGGTGGAATCTTATCAAAGTTCGGAGGATTTTTCTCTGAATGGGTTGCGGACAAAGTTGGAGCGGTTCGCGGGGGTGCTTCTAAGCAGCAAAGAACTGCTTGAGTATTTTGAGGCGAACCTTATTCACCCGAGTCTGTCGTTTTTTCCCGTGAGTTATGCGCGGTCTCCGAAGGGTGCTCACTTTACGATATCTAATTCGTTTGATCTAACAGTTGCGTCAATTGGCGGCAAACATCGACAACGAGGTCTACAGCAGCGCGTTCTGCCGGCGTTGCAGCGATTGGCGAGCGACGCATGCAGAATCCATTTCGTTATCGGCGGTTGCGATCCAGAAGATTCTGAATTGCTGAACAAAATCGCAGCTAGCGAGAATTTGAAGTTGACGCTCATACCGTTCAACGTCGAATGGAACCGCGCGATATTGCAATTGGCCGAGCATCGCCCCGACGTCCTCATCCACGCACCCAGCAAAACCATCAACAATAAGTATAAAACTTTGAATGTGGCGCTATGCGCTTACATTCTTGATTGCGTGCTTATTGTCCCGAACGATCCGCCCTATGATCTCGAGCAATTCGATGGTGCGGCCGTTCGCGTCGAACCTGCAAATGAACCGCGTGCCTGGCTGCGGGCGATGCGAAATCTTCTTTCTGAGCGCGAAACATGGGACGGCTACAAGAAAACCAACGCAGCGTTCTGTCGAACCCAGTTTTCGGGCGAGCAGAATCTGATTGTTCTGAACGAGATCCTTCAATCGTCACCTGCGATTAGCCCGACCTTGGTGGAGACGAGACTCAAGGAGCTATATTTCTCCAAGTCTGTGACTGCCGGGAACAATCTCGCCGATCCAGAGCCGCTCCGGGCAAGCTTGCTGCAGCTTTCGCAAATGCGGGCCAGAACGCGGCGCAATCAGCGTTATCGGCCGCACCGGCCGCGCGAGGATATCTGGCCGCGGGTTTCGCCAGCGTTTGAAGATATTCGCCAGCATGTTCTCAAGAATAAAATACGCTCGAGCTCCAGCTATCTGGAACTGTCCGACTCGCTTCACGATGTCGCGTATGCTGAGTACCCTGTTTATCTTAAGAAGGGGCAACTCCAAAGCGTAACATGCGCCTTGTCGTCGGAGGGCCTTCATGACGGACTTGTGGGTGTTGAACTGGTGGCGCCCGACGACACGATTGCGATTCAAACGTCGATAGATCTCGCGCCGCTGACTCTGCATCTTCCGGTGACGTTCGACCTTAAGAATACCTTCGTTCAACAAGACGGGATATGGAGATTTCGGTTGTTCACCCGATCTACATGGCCGGTCTATGTTCTCGAGTTTGCGGAATATTCCCGCTTTGGCTGGAGCCGGCGCGTGATCGCTCCCTTCATGAAGATAGAGTATGCTCGTCAGGCAGAAACAGGGGCGCGTTCCACGATATAGGCGCGTCCGCCGGATCGGAGGCTTTCAGTCTCGATCTGTTTGATGCCCGATGGCGCGGCGGACAGAATGCACTGCCGTATGTAGGAGTCGGGATATTTCCTGTGCAGGAATTTCGCCCCCTCGATCTCCTCATAGTCCTCGGTGATTTCATCGGTTTCACTCGGCCAAACCGTGAAGATGCAGATCTTTCGCGTTACGCGAAGCAGTTCACTCAGCAGGAGGCGGACGCGCGGGATGTGGCCTGCCACCTCAAAGCATAGCACGCAGTCCATCTCGGCGTCTCTGAAGACAAGTTCAAAACCGTCGCCATAAAGAAATAGCGCTTCAGGAAAATTCTGACGCGCGGTTTTTAGCATCTGCAAGGAAACATCGACCCCCGTGTAGTCAACGGCGTTGTTTGATGCGGCTCGAAGCTGCTCGTAAACCAATCCGGTCCCACAGCCGACGTCCAGAAACGTGCCTTTCAGGCTGGGGACATGGCGAGATATCAGCTCGGTAAGTTGCTCACGATGCTGAAGCTCTGTGGGCTCCTCTTTCCAGATTGTCTGGATTCGTTCGGCAACCTTCGGAGCATCCCAGTTCTGCCAATCCCGGCTCATCCTTGATCTCACGATACGGTTCTACAAGCTTGCATATGCCGGTTGCACCCGGCTTCACAAGCGGTTGATTTTTACCCCAGCTCCGTGCTGATCAAAATTGATCCTTATTTGTGGCGGACTCTTGGAACCCTCTCGCGTCTGCGAGGTTAGCGATCCGGATTTCTGCGCCGCGTTGCGTGGATTTGTCACTGTGTGAGGTGCGATGTTTTTGCTTGAATCAAACAGCCGTCGGCTGGCCGTGGCTGCGGTCTTGGGATTGCCGTTTTTCTCTTCGGCGTCGATGGCGCAGTCGGCGCAGCCGTTCGCCGGCATGTCTGGCGTGTGGTCGGGGAAGGGCTCTATCTCCCTCGAAGGCGGGGCAAAGGAGGCGATCCGGTGCCGGGCGACCTACGCGGTCCGAAACGACGGCAACGCCCTTCAGCAGACACTGCGCTGCGCAAGCGACAGCTACAAGATCGAACTCACCAGCAATGTCGTCTCCGATGGCGGCAAGCTGACCGGGACCTGGAGTGAGGCCACCCGCAACGTCAGCGGCGATGTGCAGGGGACGACATCCGGGGGCCGCTTCCAGGTCGTGGTAAGTGCCGGTACATTTTCTGCGGACCTCTCGTTGACCACGCGCGGCAACTCTCAGTCCGTCGTCATTCGCTCGGCCGGAGGGGAATTCAAGGGGGCCAACATCACGCTGACGCGCACTTAAATCGATCACGAACGATTCAGGCTGAGAACAGCAGCTCTCTGTTGGGGGGCTGCTGTTCTCGTTAACGTTCCCGCAGCAATCCCGACGGCAAGAACATAGAGCCAGCCCTGATAAAAATCGCTCAGATGCGAATTGAAGAGCGAGCTCAGGATGTTCTGCACGACGGCCACCAAGCCGATCCATGCGACGACGCCTTCGCCGCGAAACGTCAGCAGATGAACTCCCCACATTGCATAAAGCACCAAAACGCCGAGCAGCCCCCACTGAATCGCAAACAGCAGCGTTTGATTGTGAGGGTTGCCGCTCGTATTCGCTGGTGAGGCAGCCTGCTTCGGAATGTCGCGGGTCAGCAGGGGCTTGGCTGCTCCGGTCCCATGGCCGATAACGGGGGCCGTCTTGAAGAGTTCGATCGATTTATTCCATAGCTCCAGCCGCTGCCCCACAGACGTGGATCCTGCCTCCTTTTGAGCAGCGCGATATTCGCTGAATGCCGCGGAAACTTTGTGCTGCAGGTTCGAAGAAATTGTCCAGAGGCCGGCAGTCGTAACAACGAGGGCCAGGCATGCGATCCAGAAATGCATGCGACCAAGGTAGCGGTAGGCAAAAAACACCGCGAGGACGGGACAATACACCAACGCGGTCCGCGAGACGTTGACGAAGGCAAGATTGGCCAGCAACGCGGCAGCGATTATCGCAGCCGAAATGGCGAGCGCCTGCCGCTGTCGCCGCAAGCCATCAACGGCCACAGCAGCGAGCGCAAACGCGCAAAACGCAAAGCCCTGGCTCTGGTCGATATAGTTTTTCACGGGGACGCCGGGCTGGTCGGACTTGTAGTGGATGGACAGAGCCGGCCAGTACAGAACAACCCAAGAGTACAGCATCAAAATGACGCAGGAAGCGACAAACGCATAGAGGACATAGCGGCCACGATCGGATTGGCTGAAGTAATAGATCAGGACCGGGACTCCCAAGAGTTTTGCCATAGGCGTCAGCCCGCGAAACCTCTCAGCCCAGGAAATGCCATCCGCCCAAAAGACGCCAAGCACCGCGATCAGACACAGCGCCAACGCCGTCAGGCTTGCCGGATGTTTCAGCGACCGTAGGAAGGCTGCCGGTCGTATCGTGCTGAGAAAGCCCAGCAGAAAGGCCAGCCCGCAGACGGACGCAAGGGACGTTGACCAGGGCAACACAGCGGCTGCGATAACTGCGAAATTTTCCGTGCCTTTCCGCCGCGCGGCCTGCGCGGCTGGCCGATTGGGTCCAGTCCATACAAAGAAGCCGAGCCAGACATCGGCCAATTCTCGCTTTATTGCGGCGTACATTAGCCCTCGACGGCGCTGTTTTTAGATGCGGACAGCGGAAAATATGCGATATACGTCAAGATGATAACCCATCGAGCGGCTGCAGCCGCTTTCGAATCGGACTGTACCCGGAAGCTGGATGAGCGCAATCGACGGCTATATCGTGCGAACGACGTTGGTGGCGTTCCTGTTGATTCTCGTCTCGTTGACGGGGGTCATCTGGATCACGCAGGCGTTGCGCGGCATCGATTTGATGACAGGGCAGGGCCAGTCGATATTGGTCTTTCTCGGTGTCACGGGGTTGGCCATCCCGCTGCTGGCGATGATCATCGCGCCGATCGCTTTGCTGATCGCGGTGATGCACACGCTCAACAGGCTCGCGACTGATTCCGAAATCATCGTGATGAACGCGGCCGGGCTCTCGCCAGGCAGGTTTCTCCGGCCGTTTATGTATGCGACCTGTGTGGTCAGTCTGCTCGTCGCCTTTCTCTCGATTTATTTTGCGCCGGAATGCTTGCGCGCTCTGCGGCGATGGCAGACCGAAATCGGCGCTGACGTGCTCACTAATATTCTGCGTCCCGGTGAATTTCAGAAACTCGGCCCGCTGACGATCCGAATTCAGGGTCGGCAGCCGGGTGGACTCCTCGTCGGGATATTTATCGACGATCAGCGCAATCCGGCAGAGCGCATCGATATTCTTGCGGATCGCGGCACGGTTCAGAAGAACGAGCGTGGCTCGTTTCTGATTCTTCAGGACGGAAACCTCCAGCGGTTCGAAACCGGCAAGAAGGATCCGGCGCTGGTTGCATTCAATAGCTATGCCTTCGATCTGTCGCAGTTTTCGAATGTCGTTCAGAGCGTCACTTACGGTCCGCGCGAGAGGTCGATCGGAGATCTGATATCGCCACCGCCTGACGATCCGATCTTCAAGCGCGTACCCGGTGAATTCCGGGCCGAATTGCATGACCGTATTTTTGCGCCGATCTATCCCTTTGTTTTCATTTTGATGGCATTCGCCATCCTTGGTGCACCACGTACCACGCGTCAAAATCGTAACTTTGCAATCGCGGTTCTTGTCGTTGGCATACTCGTCGTGCGTATTGCCGGGTTCGGCCTTTCCACGGCATCGACGGCCAGACCCTTTGCGATTCCCGCTCAGTACCTCTTGCTGGCGCTGGTAAGCGCCGGATGTTTCTGGATGATCATGCGGGGTGTGATTATCGATGCGCCAGCGAACCTGTTGCGACGTATTGATAATTTGTTCAGCCGTGGAGTGTCACTCAAGCCGCAGTAGCATTACGGAAGTCAAATCCGGATGATTTAACCGCCGATGATGTTACAAGTGCCGCTTCGGCGAAATGAAGGTCTGCAAACTAGATGAAAAAAACTGCGCTCATTACAGGGATCACCGGCCAGGACGGCGCATACCTTGCCGAGTTACTGTTGTCCAAGGGATATTCTGTCCACGGGATCAAACGGCGTACATCGCTTTTCAATACTGATCGCATCGACCATCTTTATCACGATCCGCATGACAAGGGTTATGATCTTACGCTTCATCACGGCGATCTGACGGATTCGTCTAGCCTCATCCGGATCGTGCAGGAAGTCCAGCCGGATGAGATCTACAATCTCGCCGCACAGAGCCATGTTGCGGTGTCGTTCGAGGAGCCTGAATACACGGCTAACTCGGATGCGCTCGGTCCGCTGCGAATTCTCGAAGCGATCCGCATTCTCGGACTCGAAAAGAAGACGCGATTTTATCAAGCCTCAACTTCCGAACTGTACGGACTCGTTCAGGAAGTGCCTCAAAAGGAAACGACGCCGTTTTACCCCAGGTCGCCTTATGCGGTTGCGAAATTGTACGCCTACTGGATCACTGTGAACTATCGGGAGGCATACGGCCTGTTCGCTTGCAACGGGATTCTCTTCAATCATGAATCGCCAATTCGCGGAGAAACCTTCGTCACGCGAAAAATTACGCGGGCTTTGGCCCGCATCAAGCTCGGTCTTCAGGAGAAGGTTTATCTAGGCAACCTCAATGCCCGGCGCGATTGGGGGCACGCGCGTGACTATGTTGAGATGCAATGGCGGATGCTGCAGCAGGATGTTGCTGAAGATTATGTCATTGCGACCGGGGAACAGCATTCGGTTCGCGAATTTCTGGAAGTCGCCGCAAGGGAAGTCGACATCGCCATTCGCTGGGAAGGTGAGGGTGTTGACGAAAAAGGGTACGATGTTTCGACGGGACGATGTATCGTCGAAGTCGATCCGCGTTACTTCCGTCCCACAGAAGTAGAGACGCTTTTGGGCGACCCGACAAAGGCTTACGAGAAGCTTGGTTGGTCACCGACGACATCGTTCGTTGAACTGGTCACGGAGATGATGAGAGAGGATATGCAGACTGCGCAACGAGACGAACTCGTGAAGCAGCATGGTTTTAAGCATTTCAATTATAACGAATGATTTCAAAAACTTGAGTGCCGCCGAACCGTAGCAAACCGCGGTCCGTTGATGGTTTCATTAGCTGATTGGGGCGGCGCGGCGACAATTGATTGGAATAGAGGGTGGTATTGAAGCGTAAGGTTTTAATTACTGGGGCGTCTGGGCAGGACGGCTATTACCTCATCAACCTGCTACGCCAGCATGGGTGTGTTGTGCACGCTCAGTCGCGCCGTGAGATGCACTCAAAAGCGCACCTGGATGGCGCGCAATGGCATGCTGGCGACCTCACGGACCGCGACTTTCTCGGCGGCTTGATCTCCAGCATAATGCCTGACGAGATTTATAATCTCGCCGCTATTTCACGCCCTGTACAGAGCTGGGATGCGCCAGGGGAGACAGCCGATCTCAACGCCCTGGTACCGCAGGATATTTGCGAGCTTCTGCTCAAGCACAAGCCGGACTGCCGCCTGTTCCAGGCGTCGTCGTCCGAAATTTTTGGCGACGCGCCCGGTCATGCCCAGAACGAGCAAACATTGTGCGTTCCCAAATCGCCCTATGGCGCCGCGAAGCTCTATGCTCACCGCATCGTAGGTGCGTATCGAGCGAAGTACGGCCTGCATGTTTCGTGCGGTATTCTTTTCAATCATGAAAGCCCAAAGCGTCCGCTTTCCTTCGTGTCGCAAAAAATCGCTTTTGCGGCGGCCGCCGTATCGCTCGGATTGAGCGAAACGCCCGAAGCCGATGAGCGGGGTCTGCCGATTCTGCAGGACGGAAAGATTGCCCTTGGCGATCTGAGCGTGCGGAGGGACTTCGGTTTTGCTGGTGACTATGTGGAAGCCATGCGGTTGATCGTTCAGCATCCCGTCGCGGACGACTATGTCATCGGCACGGGCGAAGATCATTCGATAGAAGATTTTTGCAGTCAGGCATTCAGGCTGGTCGGCCGGAAATGGACCGACCACGTCGTTTTCGATGCCGGGTTGATGCGAAAGATAGATAGCCGCTATACACGCGCCGACGCGACGAAGATCCAGACCGTATTGAACTGGCGGCCAAAGATCGATTTTCAATCACTCGTTTCGATGATGGTGAACGCGCAAATTGCTTTCATCAAGAATAGCATGTCGTTGAATCGGAATCCGGGCAGTGACTACTATAGCGCTGAATGCTGATGCGAATTCTTCACGCTTACAAAGTTTATTTGCCCAGTGTCTACGGCGGCATTCCGTCGGTCATAGCGATGCTGGCGGCGCTTCCAAAGGGCTTCGAGACCAGGATCCTTGTCGCCTGTGAGCGCGGCATTGGATGCAACTATGAATTTCAGGGCGTGACTGTCGAGGCAGTTTCGTCGGTCGGAATGATTATGTCGACGCCGCTGGCGCCTACTTATCCGTTCAAGTTCCTCGAACGGGTAAAATCCTCGGACATCGTCGTTCACCACGCGCCCTTTCCGCTGACGGATCTGGCGGTTCTTCTGATGCCGAAGGATTCAGTCCTGATTGTGCATTGGCATGCGGAGGTCGTCGGCCGGCCATGGCTGATGAGGGTTTTAGCGCCATTCATCCGGAATTCGCTTAAACGAGCTGACAAGATTATTGTGTCCAATCGCGTCATCATCGAAAATTCTCCGTTTCTCAAGGAATTTGGGGCGAAATGCGCTGTCGTGCCTTATGGGTGTGATGACGCTTATTGGGGCGAGCTGGATCAGGCAGAACAATTGGCTGCTGACGGCATTCAAAAAGAACATCCGAGACTTGTGCTCGCTGTCGGCCGGCTTGTGAGTTATAAGGGCCACGAGATTTTTCTTCGTGCCATGCAGAACGTTGATGCTGACGCCGTCATTATCGGCGAGGGAGCGCTCAAATCCGATCTTATCAGATTGGCTGAAGAGCTTGGGGTTGCTGGTCGTGTGAAGTTTCTAGGGGGGCTGCAGCCCCACGAAGTCAAACAGTACATCCACGCAGCCAAGGTGCTTGCATTTCCTTCTGTCACGGAAGCCGAAGCTTTTGGGCTCGTGCAACTGGAGGCGATGTCCGCAGGCAAGCCGATCGTCAATACGGCTCTTGCAACGGCGGTCCCATATGTCGCACGCGACGGCAAGGAGGGGCTTACCGTTCCACCAAGTGAGCCAGTCGCGTTGGCTGAGGCCCTACGTCGATTGCTGGACCAACCTGACTTTGCTGCCAAATTGGGGCAGGCGGCGAAAGAACGCGTTCGAAGTGAATTCAGCCGGACCCTGTTCCTCTCGCGCATGCAGGAGGTCTATAAGGACGTCTATCAGCGCCGCGGTTCAGCCCGGTGAGGAATGGCGGACTATACCGAGCGGGTGGGTGAGTGTTGACGGCACGGCCAGGGCAGAGGCGGGATCCGGCGGAGATGGCATTGCAGGATGCCGTCGATGGCCTCTCTTTGTGGGCGCTTTGGGGCAAGCTCGGCTGGAACGATATTCTGCAGCGTTACCGGCGTTCGTTGCTTGGTCCGCTTTGGCTGACGGCAAGTATGGCCGTCATGGTGGTCTCACTCGGTCTGGTTTATTCAAAGATATTCAAGGCCGAGCTACGCGACTTTATGCCCTTTCTCTGTGTTGGGCTGCTGGTGTGGGGATACATCAGTGCGATTTTGTCGGAAGCCGGCGCGCTTTTCACAGGTGCAGAATCCTACATCAAGCAAATTCGCCTGCCATACTCTGTCTACGTGCTGCGCTTCATGTGGAGTAAGGTCATTGTCTTCGCGCACAATTTTGTAATCTACTTCGGCATCCTTATTTACTTCCAGATATGGCCGGGCATTACCGCGCTTTATGCCATTCCCGGCTTTCTGCTGGTGACGGTGAACGGCGCACTGACGAGCATGTATCTCGGCATGATGTCTGCACGTTTCCGCGATATCCCCCAGATCGTCGCGAGCTTCATTCAGATTGTATTTTTCATTACGCCGATCATGTGGAAGCCTGAGTTGCTTGGCGGACATGAAAACCTGATCAAGTTCAATCCATTTTTTCATCTTGTTGAAATCGTGCGTGCGCCGCTGCTGGGGCAATTACCGTCCGCGGGAAACTATTTGGCGGTCGCCTTGATCACGGCGCTGAATGCCATTTTTGCGATTTTGTTCTTTGTCCGGTTTCGCGCCCGCATTTCATATTGGGTATAGGCAGATGGTGCAGTCACATTGCGTCGACGCAGAGCAGGCAGTCCTTCGGCTTGATAATGTGAACGTGTCGTTTCCCGTTTATCATGGCGGTTCCCGCTCCCTGAAGAAGGCGATCCTTTCGCGGAGCTCCGCCGGCCGCATCGCCCGCGATGCCAACGATCGCATCACGATCGACGCTTTACGCGATATTTCATTTTCGCTCGATCGGGGGGACCGGCTCGCTCTGATCGGAGCGAACGGCGCAGGAAAAACAACCCTTTTGCGGGTGATGGCCGGGATTTACGAGCCCGTTGCAGGCACCGTGCAGATCCGCGGCCGAATTTCACCGATGTTTGATATTGGCCTTGGCATCGACAGCGATTTGAGCGGTTACGACAACATTCGAATGCGCGGTTTGTTGCTCGGCCTTTCATCAAAGGAAATCGAGCGTCTGTTACCCTTGATTTTGGATTTTACCGAGCTTGGCGATTACCTCGATATGCCGGTGCGGACTTATTCTTCCGGAATGACTCTGCGGCTGACGTTCGCGGTCGCGACTTGTTTTGAGCCGGAAGTCCTGCTGATGGATGAATGGATTCTCGCTGGAGATGCTCATTTCATGACGAAGGCGCGGGCGCGGATTGATTCTTTCATACAAAAGGCGAGCGTTCTGGTGCTGGCGTCCCACAATCTGGAAGTGTGCCGCCGCTGGTGCAACAAAGGGCTTTGGATGGATCGCGGAAGCCTTAAGGCTTTCGGGCCGGTAGAAGATGTCATCGCCGCGTATTTGGCCGCCCGGAGTTGAGAAGGATCGGTTCGGAATTGGCCGCCGTTGGACCATGCGAATTATTGTGTGTTATCCTTAAACGGTAATCTTTCAAGATTTTTTCAGAGTTTTTCGATGACCCTTTGGTTCGATGTAACGGACATCCATAATTGGACTCATCCTCATTTAACGGGAATTCAGAGAACGAGTGTCGGTGTCCTCTCAGAGCTTCTTGCAATAAGAAAAGATCTCCAGCTTTTCGTTTTTGTACCCTCCGACAACGTGCTTCGGCCGGCTGAAGTGCATTCGCTGCCGGAAATCGTCCGCGATTGCATCTTTCGGGAGAAGCCGCCGCTCTCGCAGGGCATGGCCCCTATATCTTACACACCGAAGGCCTCTTTCCCGACCAGAGTGCGCGGTTACATTTTTCGTACCAGCCGATCTCTAAAAGCCAGCTTTAGACGTCAGCCCAGAAAGTGGTTGGGTCCGGAGATCACGGATGCTCTCAAGGAGGCGTTGAAAGCAGCGCGCAATCTGGTTCGGGCTATTTGGCGGAAATTATTTGGAATTGGTCCAGTAAGAACGTCGAGTCCAGCTTTTAATTCGGTGTCTGCAGAGTCCGTTCTATTCAAGCGGGGAGACGTTTGCATCTCCTTGTCGGCGACGTGGGGATTGCCGCACTACGGA
>Ga0224750_1034_pt1 | contig 14555 bp, 17 predicted proteins | sample LIM_F_Vancomycin_2_FD_182072 | JGI IMG/M metagenome (GOLD analysis project Ga0224750, IMG submission 182072) | Enriched cells from gastrointestinal tract of the lab mouse from Pacific Northwest National Laboratory (PNNL), Richland, Washington... | ecosystem: Host-associated > Mammals > Digestive... | reverse complement strand
CTCCTATTTTACACTAAATCGACTAAAATTCCCGCTTTTTTACATGTCAAATCTTTGAAATATTTGTGTCAAAATCGTGAAAGTGTGGGATTTGTCCTTGCTGTCTGTAAAAGAAAACCGGCTTTTAGTACATGAATGAGAGGGAATTACAGATAAGCATTTTCTTTAGTGAAAAGCCGCTTTCATCCCAAACTGAAAGCGGCTCATATATTCATAGAGTAGAATCAAACCGGCGGACAAATGTTTTGACCAGCTGAATAAATTTGGGCTTTGCTTTATTGGCAACTTCCACTACCTGCTCGTGGGTCAAGGCCTCCAGTTCTTCCCCGATTGCCATATCCGTAATACAGGAGATGCCCAGCACTTTCAGTCCGCAATGGCGGGCAGCGATTACTTCTCCAACGGTTGACATGCCAACCGCGTCCCCGCCTAATTTGGAAAGCATAGTCAGCTCTGACGGAGTCATGTAGGTGGGACCTGTAATTCCCGCATAAACCCCTTCCTGAAGTTCCAGTTCTTCTCCATCTGTACCGCGAACATCCTTAGAAATCTCATGCGCAAGCTGGCGGTAAGGCCGGTAATAAGCTTCCGACATATCCGGAAACCGGACACCAAGTTCAGCGAAATTAGATCCAATTAAAGGGTTATCTCCAGTCATATTAATATGATCCGTGATGAGCATAAGATCCCCCGGCTGGAAGGCCCGGTTCATTCCTCCGCAAGCATTGGTTATGACAAGTGCTTTGACTCCTAACTGATTTAAAACGTAAACAGGAAAAACTACTTTTTTCATGCAATAGCCTTCATAATAATGAAAACGGCCTTGCATTACAATGACAGTTCTGCCTTCCAACTCCCCGATGACAAATCGCCCTGCATGGCCTTCTACAGTAGATACTGGAAAATGCGGTACGTCTTGATAATCAATGGAAACGGGTGACTCCACCTGTTCAGCCAAATCGCCTAGACCCGATCCCAGGATCAGCCCAATTTCAGGTTTTTTACCTTGCAGCCTGGTCTCAATGGCCTTCACCGCTTCTTTAATCTGTTCAACATAACTCAATTCCATGTCGATCCCCCTTGTTTCACAGCGCTTCGATAATGCCAAGAACCAATTTCAAGAATTTCGGCTTCACACGTTCAGTTGTCTCAATAACCTCCTCGTGCGAAAGCGGCTGATCCAAAATACCTGCTGCCATGTTTGTTACGCAGGAGAATCCCAATACTTCAATACCGGCATGACGGGCAGCAATGACCTCAGGCACAGTTGACATCCCAACTGCATCCGCCCCTATCGTACGAAGCATACGAATTTCGGCGGGGGTCTCATAAGAAGGCCCCATCACAGCCGCATACACGCCTTCTTGAAGCTTAAAGTTTTGCTCTGCGGCTACTTCATGGGAAAGCTGCTGAAGTTTTTTGCTGTAAGCTTCGGACATATCCGGAAACCGGACGCCAAGATCATTGTTGTTAGGTCCGATAAGCGGATTGCGGAACATGAAATTGATATGATCTTTAATCACCATCAAGTCGCCCACGTTAAAGGAGGTGTTCACTCCCCCCGCGGCATTCGTAACAATTAATTTGGTTACGCCCAGCTGCTTTAACACGCGTACAGGAAACGATACTTTGGCCAGATCATAACCCTCGTACGGATGGAAGCGGCCTTTCATCATGATCACATTTTTCCCTTTAATCTGTCCCGCTACAAGTTCACCTGCGTGTCCTTCGACCGTAGAAACCGGGAAATGCGGAATGTCCTGATAAGCTATTACTTTGGCATCTTCAATAAGGTCAGCAAGTACACCCAGACCCGAACCCAGGATTAGACCGATTTGGGGGTTAAATCCAATTTTCTCTTCAATAAATTGGGCAGCTTCTTGAATCTGTTTTTTTACCAATGGCATCATCGTCGTTTCTCCTCCTTAACATCAACCGTTCTATTGAACGTATTCAATGTTCTGCCTTATTCACCGGGTTATTTTAATTCATTCAGGAAGCTCGTTCCGTTTCCGGTAGAGGCAACCCCGAAGTTCTCCGCGATGGTAGCGGCCAGGTCAGAATAAGTCTGCCTTACGCCGATCGAACCCGTCTGCTTGAATGAAGGGCTGTAGAGCAGGATCGGGACGTATTCACGAGTATGGTCAGTTCCGCTATGAATGGGATCATTCCCATGGTCGGCCGTTAAAACAAGCAGGTCATCTTGACCGATTTTACTGAGAAGCTCCGGAACATGCTCGTCAAATTCCATCAAGGCGTTGGCGTAACCCTCCGGATCTCTGCGGTGTCCGTATAAAGAATCAAAATCTACCAGATTAGTAAAAGCCATTCCCGTAAAATCTTCAGACAGCACCTCGATTGTTTTATGTATTCCATCCAGGTTGCTTTTGGTTGGAGTAGCCTTTGTTATACCTTCCCCTGAGAAAATATCATTAATTTTGCCGATGGCAATGCTTTCATAACCGGCGTCCTTAATATGATTGAGCACGGTTGCTTCAGGCGGCTTCAAAGCATAGTCATGTCGGTTCGGAGTTCTCTTGAAGGCACCCGGCTGCCCAACATAAGGACGTGCAATAACGCGGCCTACAGCAAACTCATCCTGAAGTGTCAATTCCCTGGCAATCTTGCATGCTTTATACAGTTCTTCAAGAGGAATAATGTCTTCATGCGCAGCGATCTGGAAGACACTATCAGCGGATGTGTATACGATCCAGGCCCCTGTTTTCATTTGTTCTTCGCCGAGTTCGTCCAGAATTTCGGTACCTGAAGCCGGTTTATTGCCAATTACCTTGCGGCCGGTCAATTCTTCAAATTTTTGAATCAGTTCCGGAGGGAATCCGTCAGGATATACTTTGAAAGGGATCATCACCTTCAGACCCATTAATTCCCAGTGACCGGTCATCGTATCTTTTCCAACGGAAACTTCGTTCATTTTCCCGTAATAAGCCTGGGGCTTCTCGGCAGGTTCAATTCCTTGCAGCGCAGCAATATTACCAAGCCCTAACCGCTGCATATTCGGTAAGGATAATTTAGAAACACGCTCCGCGATGTGACCAAGCGTATGCGAGCCCTTATCGCCGAACTTATCGGCATCCGGAAGTTCCCCAATACCTACACTATCCAGTACAATAACACCGATTCGTTTAAAACGCATATGAGTTGCCTCCTAATCATGTTTAACCAAGTTCATTATCTCATTATCGCCTGACGAATGCAAAAATACCCTGTTCTCTGAACACGCTGCCTTTTCCTTTTTTTTCCTGAACCTATCAGAACAAAAAAACGTCCACTTCCAGTGAAGTAAACCGTCCTATTTATAATTTGGCCCGGGGGTGCGTAAGGTCATACACTTCCTTCATTTTGGTTTTGGTGACAAAGGTATACCTTTGTGTCGTGGACAAATCCGAATGTCCGAGCAATTCCTGAACAGCCCGTAAATCAGCCCCGTTTTCAAGTAAATGAGTGGCAAAGCTGTGCCTTAGGGTATGCGGGGTAATTTCTTTATGGATTCCGGCCTCTGTGACGTATTTCTTCATCATTTTCCAAAAACCCTGCCTGGTCATCCTTGTGCCTATGTGGTTAAGGAATAATGCCTCGTCCGGCTTGCCTTCCTTGAGCAGAGCCTCTCGCGCTTCGTTCAAGTAACGTTGAATCCATAAAGTGGCAACTTTGCCCATCGGAACGATCCGTTCTTTCCCTCCCGTACCTGTGCATCTAACGTATCCCAGGTCGGCATATATATCCCCTTTATTTAACGTAATTAACTCAGAAACCCGGATTCCGGTTGCATACAAGAGTTCCAGCATAGCTTTGTCTCTTAATCCGCTTGAGGTACCTGTATTGGGTACGCCGAGCAGGTTGTCCATTTCTTCTACGGTCAAAATGACAGGGATCTTCGTTTCCGCTTTAGGGCTCTCAACTTGGCTGGATGGATCAAGGGTCATCACTTGCTCACGGATTAAGTAGTGATACAAAGCCCTGATGGATACAAGTGTCCTGGAGATTGTGGCAGGGGCCCGTCCAAGCTGCTTTAAGTTATTCATATAAGTGATAACATGTACGCGCTGGGTTTCCTCCCAGGCAAGAATTCCTTCAGACGAAAGGAAATCCGCATATTGGGCAAGATCCCTCTTATAAGATTCCACTGTATTTGGGGCCAGACGGCGTTCGTCCTGCAAATAGATAATAAATTCATCCAGCTTTTGTTTCAAGGCACATTCTGCTCCTTCTCCTAGTGTTGTTCCATAAGCTGATCTACAGATGAATATATGTTCAACACGTAAGAACCAAATTCCTGCTTGCTCCTGTCATTCTCCATACCAATAAAAAAAACGGAGGCGGTCAAGCATCCGGACTGGTTCCGTCTGATCCTTAAATTGGCTGAAAGCTTTAACAGATTCCCCATCCGGTTCTTTATATTTATGTATCGGTTCAATCCATATGGAACATATCCTGAGAGCCTGATACATGATAAAAGTAAGCACTAAGAACAGGAAAAGAAACTTTAACCGGGCCATCCATTTGCGCAAAGAAAAAATCATAAGCTGCCCTCCTTATAGGACAGCTTATGATCGTTTTTTAAAGCTTATACCTTGTAAACGGGAATTTAACCGATTAAAATCTCGGTAAGACCCTTATATGGAAGACTGACCGCCTCAGCAACCGCCCTATGCGTAACTTGTCCTTCATACGTATTCACACCGCGACTGAGCATCTCATTCGTCATAATGGCACCTTTTACACCTTTGTTTGCCAGTTCCAATGCGTAAGGAATTGTAACGTTAGTAAGTGCCAGGGTGGAAGTTCTCGGTACAGCCCCCGGCATGTTGGCAACAGCATAATGGACAACACCGTGCTTGATATATGTAGGATTACTATGGGTGGTTACCCGGTCCACGGTTTCAATCGTTCCGCCCTGGTCAACCGCCACATCTACTATAACGGCACCCGGTTTCATCTGTTTTACCATTTCTTCAGTAACCAATTTTGGCGCCCGGGCACCTGGAATCAACACGGCTCCAATCAGCAGATCCGCTTTTTGAACAGCACTTGATATATTATATGGGGTAGACATCAGGGTCCGAATTCTGCCCTGGAAAACATCATCCAGATAGCGCATCCGGTCGGCGCTTCGTTCAATTACGACCACATTGGCACCCAGCCCCAACGCCATTTTGGCGGCATTAGTCCCCACGATGCCTCCCCCTAAAATGATTACATCAGCCGGTGGTACGCCAGGCACACCCCCAAGGAGAATTCCTCTGCCCCCTAAAGGCTTCTCTAAAAACTGGGTTCCAACCTGGACGGACATGCGGCCCGCCACCTCGCTCATAGGGGTGAGAAGCGGAAGTCCTCCGCCCGGCTGCTGAATCGTCTCATAAGCGATTCCTGTTACGCCGCTTTTCACAAGCTGATGAGTTAACTCAGCTTCAGCCGCGAGATGAAGGTAAGTGAATAGAATCAGATCTTTACGGAAAAATTCGAATTCCTCCGGAAGAGGTTCTTTGACCTTCATGATCATTTCCGAGTGTCTCCAGACTTCTGTATCCTGTTCAATCAGAAGAGCGCCTTCGCGTGCATACTCTTCATCTGTAAAACCGCTTCCTTCCCCGGTCCCTTTCTCAACTAATACCTGATGTCCTGCTTGAGTAAGCATACCAGCACCGCCGGGAGTAAGTGCAACCCGGTTTTCATTGTTCTTAATTTCTTTCGGTACTCCAACTATCATGGTATTTCCTCCTTAGATCATATCGGATTGTGCCCAAAGATAAGTATAACGTACAATTGCTGAGCCTAACACCTTTTTTTACAGCCGTTTGCCCCGCCGGTGAAGATATCCAGTCACTTTCCTCTTTAAATACTTATCCCTCATAGAGACCGCTTACATCTGCTCGGGCCGCTTCGATTTGAAATGATAAATATTGGAAAAAAGAATCAAATAACCCGGCTGTCTTTTTTAGAGCAACCGGGTTATTTGATGTTTCTATATGATTAACTTTCCTCACTTTAAAAAAACCTTCTACTTGGTAATATCAAGTCAGAAGGTCTGATGGGCAGGTTTGGTTTCTTCCGGTTTTTTTTCCTTTTCCCTGCAGCGGTGGCAAATCCCCTGAAAATCAAGCCGGTGATCCAGCACTTTAAAGCTATACTCTCTCTCTAGACGATCCTCCAGAGGTCCTAGCCAATCTTCCATAATTTCATCCACTGCACCGCATTGCACACAAATAAGATGATGGTGGTGATGGTGTGAACTGTCATTTCTCAAATCGTATCTTGCCACGCCATCTCCAAAATTCATTTTCTCTAAGACGTGCAATTCGCTCAGCAGCTCCAATGTACGGTATACTGTGGCCAATCCGATTTCCGGGGCTTTATCCTTAACCAGCATAAATACATCTTCTGCACTGAGGTGGTCTTCTTCGTTCTCAAGCAGCACACGAACAGTCGCTTCACGCTGAGGAGTCAACTTATAACCTTGGGATTGCAGCTGCTGTTTGATCTTATCTATTCTTGATTCTTCCATAACTCCTCCCCCTACTCTGCATTACATTGTACGTTCGGCGCATGAAGCCCCTTTTTTCATTATAGGGTGTTAGTACTTGATAAGTCAACGTTCTCCCCTCTACCCGGGATAGAGCGCAGCCAAGATAGGCGTGACCCACCTCATCATATGAGGAGAAATAAAGCCTTCAAATAAGGCTACGGCCAGTAATACGGCAGCAGCCATCAAGGTGATACCCGAATGCCTCATAAAAGGTTCATGTATACTTCCTTTCCGCTGGAGCAGTCTGAATTTGATTATATATAGGGAAAATGAAATCGCCGATACACTGCAGATCAATAGTGCCGGTATTATGATCAGATTTTGCGGAGCTACAGAAACAAGCGAAAAGAGCATGCCTTTCCAGGAAAGCTGCCCTACCAGATACCCGACTGTAAATCCGACCAAAACACCTTTTAGAAAATCAAGGATCAAAATCAAAGGAAGCCCAATAATAGAAAGACCTAATACCCAGATTAGGAGGACCCACCTTATGTGCATCCCAAAAGTTTGAAAAAAGGAGTCTTTTCCATCCAGTGAGGACCCGTCGTTAACGGATTGAAAAAAACTCCCCAAATGGCGGGACATATCCTGTTTTTGTTCCAAAGACAGTGCATTCACCATTACAGCACCAAATATAACCCCTACCACAAACAAAACGGACACAAATACATATAACGTCAAATTTTCCTTCAAATAAAGCTTCATCGTTTGCTTCTTTAACATCCGTTGTTCCTCCCCTTACAACAACATACCCCGTTTCGGAATTTATCTAAGACTACTATATGAGTCTCAAAGGATTGATATGATGAACAAGCAGCTAAAAAATCCCGCGAAAAGAAACAAAAATGCCAAACCCCGCCCGGGGTCTGGCATTATCTATTAAACAGGCAGTTTAGTATCAGTAGGATTCGCGTATCCCTTTTGCTAGGTTTAATCAATGAAGGAACGGATTTCTTTATACGATTTGCCCTCTTTTTTAGTTGAGACGATTTAACGCCAATCTCCAGAAAAACATTGCACCGGGTTCCATGAATCCCAAACAAGGGAACCATCTTCATTTTTTTCTTTACTGAAAACAAAAGCGCGGCTTTCTTCAAGCATTTTACCCTTTCCTTCTTATTCCCCTTTTTTTACCTTGCCATACTGTCCCCCGCCGCCAGTTTGCAGTTCAAGCCTTCCTTCCCGGGCCAAATGGATCATGTGAGCAATATCTTGCCCCGCCACATGGACAAGATCCTGCTCCCTTGCTTCGTGTAAAATATTCATTTCCGTACCAAAATGATGAAGTAAAGCAGCCATCTTCCGTTTACCAAGACCCGGTATGAACTCAAGAGGAATTTGATAATGGTAAGGGGGCCGATAATCGGGCAAAACCGGAAGCTCCCGGTCGGCAATACTTTGGATCCTGTCCATAACTCCACGGACCATTTTAGAACTTCCACAGTACAAACAGCGTGAAGCAGCAATTTGTTCTTTATCCAGAAGGCTGCTGCAATTCAGGCAATACGTGCGGTGATATTTACCGAGCCGGGGATTCAGGCCATAATTTGCTTCCACATGGCGGCCCTCTTCACGGCGAAGCGCCTTAACTACTTCCTCATAAGTGGGGTTTGCCAAAGCCATCCGGTTATACTCTCTACCGATTTTAGGCAGGGAATGGGCATCCGAATTCGTAAGAAATGTGAACGGGTCAAGTTCCGAGATCAGCCCCGCCATCGTGGAATCCGCACTCAGCCCCAATTCAACAGCACTAATCAGATTAAGTTCAAGCAGGTGTTCCATACGGGTTGACCCGCTGCCATATATACTTTTATGAGGAGTGAAAATATGGGCCGGTACAAGAATCCCGCCTCTTGCTTCCACCTCGCTTTGCAATACTTTCGCAGGAACATACAACCTTTGTGAACTGAGCTCGACATTTTTCATATGAAGACGCAGCCACGCCGTAAAAGATTCCATTGAGGACAAATCGGGCAAATAGACCAGTAAATGGACCGGTCCCATTCCGGGATCTCTGACTTCCAGCTCACAACCGAGAAGTACTGTCGTTTGATGATAGCGGATTCCTCCCCCTTGCAATTCCCTCATTTCTCCGGATTTTACATATTGCCTAATCTCCCGCTGCACACCGGGAGAATGACAATCAATAATGCCAATTACTTCAATTCCCTTACGTTCCGAAGCCTCATGTGCAATATTATAGAAGGTTAGGTTGTTCGCGGCACTGATTTTGACAGCTTGTCCGGCCTCTGTCCTTCCAATGTGAATATGCAAATCGACGTAAACAGAATGCAGTGTATCCACTTTTACAGTTGTCCTCTTTGGATATGCTGCTCCCAGACATAAACGGCCAAAATCGTCTTTGCATCACTGATTCTTTGTTCAGCTATATATGCTTTGGCTTCTTCAAGCGTAATGGCATCATTTTCCAGAAATTCATCCTCATCCAGTTGAAGGGTTCCCTTTGTAAGCTGATCCGTGAAATATAAATGAATTAGTTCATCTGCAAAACCAGGGGAAGTATAAAAGGAATGCACCAGCTTTAAGTTTTCGGCCTTATATCCGGTTTCTTCCTCTAATTCCCGTTTAGCTGCATCAAGCGGGTCTTCACCCGGATCCAGTTTACCTGCAGGAATCTCAACCTCACATCTGCCAAGAGGCTTACGATATTGGTCCACAACCAGCATTTTACCGTCCCGGATCGCGATTACTGCAACAGCCCCCGGATGGCGGACAATCTCCCTTTTGGAGGTTTCCCCGTTTGGCAGCTTTACCTCCTGTACTTCCACGTTAATGATTTTCCCTTGATAAATAGACTTTGTTGACAAAGTAACTTCTTCAAATTTATGTGCGTTTGTCACTATTCTTCCGGCCTCTCTTTCCTTTTTTACGAAAATGACTATCCCAAGTATAACTTGTCTTCTGAATGCATATGGTCTTATTATATCAAATTCGCAGAGGAAAAGAGGCATTTGAATGAACAGACATATGGCGGACAATCAATTTTGCCTGATCGGAAAAGGATGGGAAGTCCGTGAATATTGGAAACAAACGGCCAGAGAGAATCCTGGGATGACAATGGAACAATTTTTGCAGCGGAAGAGAAAAGATCTTATCCGCCGAATTAGAAGTAACCTTTCCCCCGTGAAATAAAGCAAAAAAGGGTTTCCGGTCAATCATCTACCCTGTCTGTAGGTTCATGAATATATGATTTTATACTTTCTTCATTATTTACTGCAACATCCTCTCCAACCGCAATGCGTTGAAGGAGTTCCGAAATCCTTTTTTGTTCCTGATTCGTCACCTTCATGTATGAGACCCCTCCGATACTGACCGGAGCTGCTTTCAAGGTAAGAGTCGATACATCGTTTCCTGTTAAAGAGGGTACTTTTGCGGCTAAAGTGGTTAGCAAAGTGAATGGAATATCTGTTTTTACATTATCCCCCATTACTGAAAGCAGTCTGTTCAGTTTCAGAACATTCCGGTAATTTGTTGTTTGGTTAAGTAATTCTTTCACCACCTGCTGCTGCCGGCGCATTCTGGCAAAATCCCCCTCTGCATCTCCGCGGTACCGTGCATAGTTAAGAACCTGCTCCCCATTCAGCTTTTGCCTTCCCTTCTTTAGTCTGAACGGTTTATGGGTAATCCGGTCCTGAAAAACCATATCTTTTTCTACATCGATTTCAATCCCCCCGAGTTCGTCCACAAACTTCTTAACACCATTGAAATTGAAAGCGACATAATAATTTACCGGGACATCCAAAAAATATTCTACTGTATGGATTGAACTATTTACTCCACCGTATGCATAAGCATGATTGATTTTATCATATCCTTTTCTTCCATTGATGTGTACGTAGGTATCTCTTGGTATGGAAAGGAGCCACACCTTATTCAGGCTTGTGTTCAGGTGGGCTAGTATAATGGAATCCGATCGGCCTACCTTGACATCTTCGGAATCAATTCCCAGAAATAAAAACGAGTATACATTTTCCAGATTTTGAACCGCAGGGGTTGGTGCATTTTGATCTGTTTGAGGAGGCCTTGCCTCATACACCTTTCCCCACTGAGTATATATCCGCCAGACGGCAAAACCGGCTATAAGTAAAATGATGATCAAAGGAATTATCCAAATTAGCCTTCTTGTCTTTTTTTTCATATCTGCACCCTCTTGATGTGAAATGGCCTCAGCTTTGCCATATCGCTACACAAGCTTATCAAGGCGTCGTTCTTTTTTGATTATTCCCTTAGATAGGCTATGTGATTGCATGCAGAATCTGGGTTGGCAGCCAAATAAAAAACACCCTTTTCAGGGTGTTTATTTTATTTAGCTGCCTCTTTAACTATGGACACAACTGCCTTAGCCGTTTTTACAAGGTTGCTGATGGAAATACTCTCTTTTGTTGTATGTATGTTCTCATAACCAACAGCCAGATTAACAGTCGGAATTCCCATCCCATTAAAAATATTAGCGTCACTTCCGCCGCCGGAATGAACTGTACTTGTCTTACAGCCGATAGCCTCCAAAGCACGTTTGGCCAGTTCAACTACTTCAGAGGAATCCTCATGCATAAAGGCAGGATAAGCAATGTCAACGTTGAACTCACAGGTTGTATGGAAATCTGCCGCTGCCGATTCCCAGGCTTCCTTCATACTTTCTACTTGTTTAGTTAATTTATCTTGTACGATACTTCTGGCTTCGGCCACGATCTCTACCCGGTCACACACAACATTGAGGGGGCCTACACCGGAAAAGCTTCCAATGTTTGCTGTCGTCTCCGAATCAATCCGCCCCAGCTTCATTCGGGAAACGGCCTTACTTGCTACCTGAATGGCACTGATGCCATCTTCTGGATTCACACCGGCATGAGCGGTTTTTCCATTCATGATCATCCTGATTTCTGCTCGGGAGGGGGCTGCGGTAACAATTTCTCCGATCTCGCCGTTGGAATCAAGGGCAAAACCAAACACCGCATCAATAGATCCTGCCTGCATGGCACGGGCACCGATTAAACCGGATTCCTCACCTACTGTAATCACAAATTGAATTTGACCGTGAGAGATTTTTTGTTCTTTCAGTACCCGGATGCTCTCGAACATGACCGCAAGCCCGGCTTTGTCATCACTGCCCAAAATGGTCGTACCGTCACTACGAATAACGCCGTCCTCCCCGATTTGCGGCTTAATCCCTTTACCGGGCGCCACAGTATCCATGTGGGAAGTAAAGAAAATGGGCAGTGCCTTATCCGCTCCGTTAGCCGGAAGCGTACAAATTAGATTTCCTGCCCCATGTCCGGTTTTGGCGGCAGTGTTATCCTCTGCTACGGTAAGTCCGAGATCACCAAACTTCTTCTTTAATACATCACAAATATTCCGTTCATCTTTAGTTACACTATCCACCTGCACGAGTTCGATGAATTCTTTTACCAACCGTTCCTGATTAATCATTTACTTTCCTCCAATACCCGACATGCGTTACAATAGTAATGTTCAGTTTTGTCCATAAAAGGGGTGAGCATTACTTTGAAACGTAACAATTTTTGGTTCAAGTTCGTTCTCTATCTTATTTTAATCACTTTTGTATTGTCTACGCTACTATTATCTGTAGGCTCCCTTATGTAGCCTGTTAGTATAAAGATGTCTCCAGATTATAGGATTCGAGATTTTCTTTGACCCGCTGGAGGAATCTTCCGCAAATGACACCATCCAGTATCCGGTGATCCAAGGATAAGCATAAATTAACCATGGAGCGCACCGCAATCATATCTTGTATGACAACCGGCTTCTTCACGATGGATTCAAACGTGAGAATCGCTGCCTGAGGGTAGTTGATAATCGGGTATGATAAAATCGATCCGAAGGAGCCGGTATTATTAATCGTAAACGTTCCCCCCTGCATATCATTTAAGGAAAGTTTTCCTGCTCTCGCCCTCTTAGTCAAATCATCAATTTCTTGAGCAAGTCCTGCAATGTTTTTCTGATCCGCTTTCTGAATAACCGGGGTCATAACAGAATCCTCCGTACCTACGGCCAAGGAAAGATTAATGTCTCTCTTCACGATAATCTTATCAACAGCCCATACCGAGTTCATAATCGGGTAATCCTTAATAGCTCCAACCACCGCTTTGAGCAGAAACGCTAAATAAGTCAAATTAATGCCTTCCCTGCGCTTAAATTCGTCCTTCACTTTATTGCGGAGCTGAACCAGATTTGTGACATCTACTTCGATCATTGTCCACGCATGAGGAATTTCGGAGACACTTTGTCTCATCCGGGTAGCAATGGTATTACGCATAGGCGTCACATCGATCAATGTTTCACCCCGATTTGCCTCCTCTATTTCAATATGAGGGAGAGGAGGAGTCTCGGACAAATGGATGCCTGAAGTTCTCACTGGGTTTTCCTTCTGCTTAAGCGGCTCATTGATCGCCCATCCGGTGTTCGAAGAAACCTTCTGTTCAAGAATTACCTGTGAACCCGGAGCGGTCTGACCGGCAACCTTCGCGGATGCTGTATGTCCGTTCTGAATATAGGTTTCCACATCTTTGCGGGTGATTCTTCCCCCGAGTCCTGTCCCCGGAACCCGGTTTAAATCAATCCCATGTTCCGCAGCTAACCGCTGCACAGCTGGTGAATAGCGATTTCTCATACTGCCATCAGCAGGAACCCCTTCTGTCGGAGTCGGCTGGCCATCTGAAGGAGCGGATATCTGGGCTGCCTCTTCGGCAGAGACCGGTACTTCGACAAGGCAAATTGCTTGTCCTACCGCTGCCTCTTCCCCCTCTCCGACCAGAATTTTGAGCAGCTTTCCTTCAATGGGGCAAGGCATTTCAATGTTTACCTTATCCGTAAACAATTCGCATAGTACATCGTACTGCTCCACTTGATCCCCGGGCTGTTTCAGCCACTTTCCTACTGTTGCTGAAACAAGCGTTTCAGCCAGATGAGGAACGGTAACTTCCGTGATGGTTCCTTTAACTTCACTCATGGTTCTCCTCCTTGCTACGGTTAAAACTGCGCGAGCTTACGCATGGCATCTTTGAGTTTTTCAGTACTCAGCAGGAAAAATTTTTCCATAGGAGGATTCATCCCGACCGCAGGCACATCCGGACCGCATAGGCGCATCACAGGAGCATCCAAATCGTATAACAGCTCCTCGGCAATGATAGCGGATACTTCCGCTCCAATTCCTCCGGTTTTATTGTCTTCATGTGCAATCAGAACTTTTCCTGTTTTAGAGGCTGCTTCCAGGATAGCCTCCTTATCCAGTGGCTGAATAGTACGCAAATCCAGTACATGTGCACTGATTCCCTCTCCGGCAAGCTCTTCCGCAGCCTGAAGTGCATAATGGACAGCAATGCCATATGCGATAACGGTTAAATCCATCCCTTCCCTTTTGACGTCAGCAACCCCGATCGGTACTTCAAAATCTTGTTCCGGCACGTCCGCTGAAAGCATCAAATAACATTTTTTATGTTCAAAGAAGAGGACAGGATCGGCATCCCGGATTGCGGCTTTCATTAACCCTTTTGCATCGTAAGGATTCGATGGTGCTACCATTTTCAAGCCCGGCGTTCCAAAAAAGACTGATTCCGGACATTGGGAATGGTACAAAGCTCCCCCGCCGGTTGCTCCATAAGGGGCCCGGATAACGACAGGACAATTCCAATCATTGTTGGACCTGTATCGGATTCTGGCTGCCTCACTTATAATTTGATTTGTAGCCGGAAAAATAAAATCGGCAAACTGGATTTCCGCAATAGGCTTCATACCATACATGGCCGCTCCTATTGCCACTCCGACAATAGCGGATTCTGCCAGGGGAGTATCCAATACTCTTTCTTCCCCATACAGATCACGCAAATTTTTGGTTGCGTTATTAACCCCACCTTTACCTACATCTTCACCCAGTACAAATACTTGATTATCTCGCTTCATTTCTTCTTCCATTGCGGAGCGTATTGCTTCTAAATAGGTTATAACCGCCACAAGCTATGCCTCCTTCTCCTAT